>ERZ779637.501-NODE-501-length-24983-cov-16.750842_pt1 | contig 24983 bp, 20 predicted proteins | sample MGYA00514196_ERZ779637 | MGnify/ENA primary metagenome ERZ779637 (study PRJEB29562, sample SAMEA4376700) | mouse gut metagenome | isolation source: Cecum | study: EMG produced TPA metagenomics assembly of the A DSS colitis mouse model was used to assess the...
ACGGCAGAAATTACTATGTTAATTTGTATAAATATCAATATGTCAGTACACTAGTGCTCCATTTACCAATTAACTATCCTTTTTTGCTTGCCAGCATTCCCTTCTACTGCGTTGTTTTCGGTCAACGATGCCACCGCATCGCCTCCCTCAAACGCCTTGTATAAGGAAATTCTGGACTTCGCAAAAAGTGTATGCAATTGGAAAATGGAGCACTAGGAAACAGCATTACCGGCGCAGGGTCTGCCGGGTGCTCATCGATCATCTTCTCCATCCAAACCATGTCATACCATTTACCGAATTTATAGCCGCACTGGTGGAATTTCCCGACCATCGCATATCCCATATGGCTGTGAAATGTGACGCTGTCATTCGTCAGATATGCATCCTCCGTGTCGGCATAAGCAATGCAGGCATTCAGGTTCAGGATATGCTGCGCGACGGAAATCTCCTCAAGCGGCTCATAAAGTCTGCGCGCGATTCCAAGCCCCCGCTTATTCTCCTTTGAAAATCCATTGATTCTTCTTTTTGGTTTAACCATCCATTGATTTTATTTCCATAATTATCCATATTATATGCGGTACGTTTATTTTACTTTTTTCTACATTAAAATGCGATAAAGTTAAAATATAATTATAACCATTTTAGAAACACAATGACATGCAGACCTTTTGTGGGTTCTGCCCTACTTTCAGAAAAAGCTGAAGCATCTTGCTTTGGTATGGAGAAAACAATGGAATTTGGTAGATTTCTGGCTAAATTGCGAAAAGAAAAAGGCTGCCTGCAGAAAGAAGTTGCCGCCTATCTGAATGTGACGGTGGCAACTGTTTCCAACTACGAAAAAGGCGTACATACGCCTGATCTCAATACGCTTATTAAGCTCGCGGACTTTTACGACGTATCCACAGATTTTCTTTTACAGCGCACCCGGTATCGCGCAAGCATCAGTACATTGAACAAGCGCCTTTCCGCAGATTATACCGTCAGCGATCTTATGAATGCAACGCTAGAGCTGGATCGTCATAATACTGCTGCCCTCTTGGATTACTACGAACTTCTGACACTCAGAAATTCTGTCAATCGGGCAACTTAAACAGGCTGGGCAAAAATGTGCTCGTTTTTCAAAACAGGCGGCCGATCAGTCCCTCATCAGGATCATGACCGCCTTTTTGTGTTACCCGAATTTATTCTATTCCCAATTCCTTCCCGCTTTCCACTCCAATCTCAAAAATGTTCATCTCCACAGCCTCCCATTCTTCCGATTGTCTGACCTCATTGACATTCTGTCCAAGCACAGAATCCGCTTATCCCTCACTGTAATATTTTCATTATCCAATGTCGTATCTTTCATATACTGTAATAAGCTGATTTCCATTTTCTCTCTTTCCTGTGATGGCAGAGAGGCTTCCGCTGTCCATCCTCCCTGCAGTTATTTAGTTGTAAGCAAGGAGTTTCCACAGAGATGGCTCTGCACGGATACGGATCTCTGATGAAATCCGTTAAGATACATTAAGAATCTTAGATCTATTCTTTGCTTAACCTGATTTTAGCACATTCTTTTTTTCATTACAAGATAAACATAATCCAATATATTAGTCCCTGCATTAAGTGACAATTCAAAATATTACCATCAGTAAAAACTTTTAAAAATTGCTCTTGACTTTTATACTATATAGTACTATTCTATATAATATCAATAGAAAGGAACTTTTATGATAGAAAAAACAGACGGTGGGATCCTGATTACGCGAATCAAACAGTTACAGGGGCGCATATTTGAAAAACTGCTGGCCGCACACGGCATTAGCGAATTTAACGGCGCACAGGGAAGAATCTTATTTGTTCTTTGGGAAAAGGACGGCATTCCGATCAGTGAACTTGCCAAAAAAACAGGACTTGCCAAAACCACCTTGACAAGTATGCTGGATCGTATGGAACAACGGGATTTGATTGAGCGCGTCTATTCTTCCGCCGACCGCAGAACCGTGAAAATACGACTGACAAAAAAGGCGGCGGGATTACAGGAACACTACAATCAGGTCTCCGACGAGATGAACCAAATTTTCTACAGGGGATTCAGCGATGAAGAAATACGTCTTCTGGAAGCAGGTCTTAGGAAAGTGCTTGCAAATCTTACGCAAAAGGAGGATCACACAGATGGAGATTAACATGATGAAATCAGGCATACGCTCTCTTCGCGAACATGCGCAGGTGGCTTATGTCGCCTCGGTAAACGAGGATGGCTTCCCCCAGATCAAGGGAATGCTCTCACTGGAGCATGAAAGCATGAAGACTCACTACTTTTCCACCAACACCAGCTCAAAGCGGGTGGCACAGTTTATGAAAAACCCGAAAGCATCTGTGTACTATGTGGATGACACCAAAGACCAGTATAAAGGCGCGCTTTTTACGGGAACGATGGAAGTCTGCACCGACCACGAAACCAAAGCATTTCTCTGGCGTGAGGGGTTTGAGATGTATTACCCGAAGGGCGTGGATGACGAGGATTACTGCGTGTTGAAATTTACCGCGGAGACCGTCAACTATTATTATGGTCTGAGCAATGTGACATTGTCTGTGGCGGAACTGTAGGGCGGGATTTCCCGCCCCTGCGGCGCTTTAATCTTCAATTTCCGCCACAACCTTCCCGATAAAATTATCCGAAATCTCTCTACAAAATTCCGATCAACTCATCCCAGTCATAAATATGCAGCTAGTGCTCCATTTTCCAATTGCATACACTTTTTGCGAAGTCCAGAATTTCCTTATACAAGGCGTTTGAGGGAGGCGATGCGGTGGCATCGTTGACCGAAAACAACGCAGTAGAAGGGAATGCTGGCAAGCAAAAAAGGATAGTTAATTGGTAAATGGAGCACTAGTCAAAATCGACTTCTATGCCGTTATCTCTCGCCTTCTGAAACCGCCCAAACAGCTTCTGCACCTCAGCGTAAATCTGTTCTGCGGTAAGCCTCTGCGGATTATCCACGATATAGGGAAATGCCGCCTCCTCACAGCACAGCGCATCAAACCCCGGCTCGCAGAGCAGCGTATGCCCATAATCAGACAAAATCATTTCCGGCTATTTCATCTGTATCTCCTCTTGTTTCTCCATCGTTTCCCGGCAGGCATTTCAATCTTGGCACGCAATCTTTTAACCTTGATACACAGTCTTCCCGCCGCAGATGGTATAACTGACCACGCCCGGCATGGTCTCCCCCACAAAAGGCGAATTCGCCGCTTTCGAAGCAAAATCCTCCACCACCCACTCCTTCTTCGGGTCAAACACCACCAAATCCGCAGGGCCGCCCTCTTTCAGATATCCCGCGTCAAGGCGATACAGCTTCGCAGGGGCAAGGCTCATCTTCCCGATCAGCTCCATCATGGAAAGATACCCTTTATCCACCAGCTCCCGAATCCCCAGAGACAAAGCCGTCTCCAGCCCTATAATGCCGCTTGGCGCCTCTGTCAGCGGTTTTGCCTTTTCCTCCGCGCTGTGGGGCGCATGATCCGTGGCAATCATATCTATCGTGCCGTCCCGCAGTCCCTCAATAATCGCCAGACGATCCTCCTCCTCCCGCAGAGGCGGATTCATCTTCGCAAGCGTTCCATGCCTGATGACCGCATCCTCCGTCAGCGTAAAATGATGGGGCGTCGCTTCCGCAAAGATATGGCTGCTCCTCTTTTTCGCCTGCCGCACCAGCTCCACGGCCTCCTTCGTGCTGATGTGCTGGATGGAAAGGTCTGCTTCCTCCTCCATGGCGATCCGCAGATCCCGCTCCACCATGGAAATCTCCGCCTCTCTGGGCGAACCGCCTATATCGTAATAGTCTGCAGCCTTGCCCGCATTCACACCGTTGTTTTTGATAAACGCCGGATTTTCCTCGTGAAGACTGACAAGCTTCCCGCACTTCGCCGCTCTTTGCAGCGCTGCCCGCAGCAGCGTCTCATCCATCAGGGGGATACCGTCGTCAGTAAAGCCTGCTGCCCCCTGTTCACTCAAAGACTCCATGTCCGTCAGCTCTCTGCCCTGCAGCCCCATCGTCACATTGGCGCAGGTATGGACATGAATGCCTGTCTTTTTCCCCTTGTCCAGCACATAGGCCAGCGTATCAGGATTGTCCACCGCGGGCTTCGTGTTTGCCATCAGCACCACGGACGTGAAGCCGCCCTTTGCCGCCGCAGCCGCCCCGGTATGGATATCCTCTTTATGGGTAAACCCCGGGTCGCGGAAATGCACATGCACATCCACAAGACCCGGAGCCACCATTTGACCATTTAAGTCAATTTCTTCCGACATATCTGTGCAAAACGCACGTCCCGCCTTGATTCCTTCCTCGGTTGCAGAAACGACGCCATCACGGGCATTGTGCACAAACACACCGCCCGCCCTGTCTTTCATGAGCGCGCCCTGCGGCACAATCTTCGCAATTTTCCCGCTTTCCGTGTCAATCAAAATATCATAATACCCTTCCGTACCCGACGCCGGGTCGAGCACATATCCGTTTTTTAATATAAGCATCTTTTCATCCTTTCCGTAATTTGACAACGTCTGCCCTGCTCTCTCATATGTGCATAAAATCTACTCAAACACCACCGGCTTCTGCGAAAACTCCGTCTTCACAACCACATAGGGATAGCTTGCCACAGGCTTGCTCTTCTCCTCCGGTGACGGTCCGATCAGATTGGTGTCGATATAGACAGCATTCGCCGTCTCATACAGATCATTCACCGCAATGCTGTAACCGCCCGTCTGCTGCGTCCCGTACCCCACGCAAATGTAGAGAAACCCTTGATCCTCAAAAGTCAGTTTGAACGTATCCGTCTTTCGCTCCTCAATCTTTAAAAGAAGCTCCTCCGGTATATTGTCCTCCGCGATCACCGTGTAATCCAAATCCTTGATTTTTTCCATAGGGTTCTGCTTCTGCCCGCAGGAATACACCGAAAAACACAGCAGGCATACCAACCCTATACTGACTATTCTCCTCTGATACTCGCTCAATTCAGCCATCATTTCCTCCGCATATCTGTTACAATCCGCACTCATGCCAGTTTTGCATCAATTTACAATTTTTTCGTGTGAATTGTAACAATTGATGCACACAAAATGCCACAACTCAGGCATTTTGGCGCTGGCTCCGACACCCTGCAGCAAGTGCATGGTGCGGGTGCAAAGAGTAACGCATATCTTCTTACTAACTAATTTATTATGCGAAGGCATTGTCTATTCCTATAGAATAATGCTATACTGGTTACAAAACGATTAAAACACAGAAAGGTTTTCGCCATGATACGTCTGATATTAGTAGCCACCTTCGTTGTCCTGTTCCTGATTTTCAGCATTCCGCTTTTAATATTTGAATACTTCCTCGGGAAATGGAATCAGCCCGCTAAAGACAAAAGCTCTCTGGCCATCGTAAACTGGGCCTTTCGCTGTGTCCTTTTCCTGTCGGGCGTATCCGTCACCGCGATCGGCGAGGAGAATGTCCCAAAGGATGTTCCCGTACTGTATATCGGGAACCACCGAAGCTATTTCGACATTATCATGACCTATGTGCGCGTTCCCAGACCAACCGGATACATCGCAAAAATCGGCATGTTAAAAGTGCCGCTTCTCTCAAACTGGATGAAAAACCTGCACTGTCTCTTTCTTGACAGAAATGATATCAAGCAGGGCATGAAAACCATTCTCACCGCAGTGGAAAAAGTAAAATCCGGCATCTCCATCTGTATCTTCCCCGAAGGAAGCCGCAGCACCGAGCCGGACGCGTTTCTGCCTTTCCACGGCGGCAGCTTTAAGATCGCAGAGAAATCCGGCTGTCCCATCGTACCCATAAGCATCAACAACGCAGATCAGGTCTGGGAATCCCATCTGCCGAAGATCAAAAAGACCCATGTCGTCATCGAATACGGCAAACCCATCTACACAAAAGATCTCGACAAAGACCAAAAACGCCGCATAGACGACACGGTGCTGTCCATTATTAAAGAAATGTATTTCAGGAATAAATCTCTCGTATAAGTTTATCATTTATGCGGAGAATACCGTCCTTTGTATTCTCCCACGCGAAACATAAAACTTCTTGGCGGTCCGTCCTATGGCGGGACGTCTTTAGAAGTTCTTTTCGTGTTGTTATTCTTCCCCCACCACCAGCTCATCATCCATAATGGCGGCAATCAAGAGCAGCAGCTCGGCGTTCTGATCCACCTGATTCATAATCCCAAGGCTCACATCCACGTCGCGGTAATTGCGCCCGCCAACGCCGTCCAGATAGGATATGGACTGCAGATTGCGCCCAAGCATATAGTGGACATGGTTTTCCAGCACCGTCGCATACTCATGATTCGTGATGATGTGATCCACCACGGCAAGTCTCGCCATGTCCCGCAAAAGTCCGGCATTGCCGCCCTGCATTTCATCTGTATTCACCAAAAGTTTGGAATCTTTGGATGCATAGGAAATATTTTCCCCTTTGCGCATCAGACTCTGCGTCACGGCTTCGCACAAATTCAAATCAACCTTCTGTTTCGTGGAAAGGTAAGTCACACAGCCCCAGAAAACATAATCATTTTCCAAGTCCAAGTCCGGATTCTGCGTCAGATAAGACTTGACTACGCTGTGGTACTGATAGCCTCCCGTAGCACGATATAGCTCCGCCGCCGCAAAGAAATACTGCTTCTCCGATACATCCGCCAGATAGTTCTCCGCATATCGGTAGGCCCTGTCAGATGCCTGCAGACAAAGCGTCGCAAACTCTCTGTCATAGCCTTGGTACAGATAACTGAATTTAGCCATAGTCGCCGCAAAATGAATGGTCGCCTCCATGGTAATGCCGTCTATATAGAGAATATAGCCGACATTTTTATTATCAACGGAACTGACAGACGCATATACCGCTCCACTCTTTGCATCCTGCATTTTGAGAAGCCAGTCGATCTCATACTTTACTTCATCAAGCACATCGGGAACCCCGTTTCCGCTCTCCGGTATTCCCATATCGTCCCCCATATCATCGGGGTAAAGTTCATAGGCCAACAGCAGTGTATTTACCGCCTGACATCCTCTTGCCACATCCCGGCTCCCGATCTCATCCACATGCCATCCGCCCGACACATCGCGCTTAATCATCGCCTCATCCTTCATCTGTGCCTCTCTGGAATGGCATGCATTGTGCGCCGCCTCCCCGGCAAGCTCAGCGGAAAGCGTCAGACCGCATCTGTTAAAATAATACTGTTTAAACACTTTGTTTAAAAGCGCCTTGTAAGGCTCCTCGGCAATCTCAAAGGCATAGGAACGGCCGATCGAAGCCGCCTGTATGTAGTATGTCCCAATCGTATTAAATTCCGTAAAATCTGCATAACTGATAAAGGCATTTACGGAATGGTCATAGCCCTTACTCTCAATCTTCCCCGTATAGACCTCCCGCCCCGTATTCGCATCTAAAACCGTAAAGGTTTCCGGCGGCGTCTCCCCGTTTATCATAGCCACCTTCTTGCTGCCGACAGCATACCCCATCTGATCCACCAGAATACTCGGCAGGCTCTCCGGCACTTCATAGTCAAACTCCGGTGAAAGTCCGAGACTGGTAAACTCGTCCGTATCCTCTTTGCCCGTCGGCGGCTCCATCTGAAAATCCTGTAAATTGCCGCAGCCCGTCACCGATATAAGCAGAAGAGCAAGGACGAGCGCCCCGCCTGCCATTCTTTTTAAAAACATATGATTTCCCATAATTGATTTCCCGAACACCCGTTTTCCCTTGAACCTGCATACGCGATCCACGCCAGGTTCCGCTTTGCCGCACATTGTTATCATGTACAGTTTATCACATTTTCCTCTGCCGTAACAGATGGCATTTTAAAACGAAGTGTCACTTTCCTGCAGCGAATACACAATTTCCCCGTCAATAAGCGTATACCGCGTTTTTGCAGCTACTTCCATGGGATTTCCCGTAAAGACCGCGATATCGGCGTCCTTTCCGGGCGCGAGACTGCCCACCCGGTCATCCACCCCGCAGATTTTCGCCGCGTTGATTGTGATGGAACGAAGCCCTTCCTCCGGCGACATGCCGGCCTTCACAGCCAGCCCTGCGCAGGTCGGCAAAAACTGAATTTTGGAGACAGGGTGATCCGTGGTAATGGCAGTCAGAATTCCACGCCCTGACAAAAGGCCCGCCGTCTTGAATGCCATGTTCTGCACCTCTATCTTGTTACGGCTGGCCATATCGGGACCGACGATTGCCGGGAATCCCGCCGCCTTCAATTCCTCCATAATCAGATGTCCCTCACTGCAGTGATCCAGCGTCATCCGCAAATGAAATTCTTTTGCAATACGTACGGCCGTCAAAATATCATCGGCCCGATGTGCATGTGCCTTTAACGGAATTTCACCGCGAAGCACGGGGAGCCAGCACTCGTAGCAGAAATCCTTCTCCGCATCCCTGTCTTTTTCCCTCTTCTCCCGATATGCCACAGCCTTAGTCAGCTCTTCCCGCAGAAGCGCAGCGATGGCCATGCGGGTGGAGGGCGATGTGCCCTGCCCCGAGTAATTTACTTTCGGATTTTCCCCGAACGCAACCTTCATGGCAGCCGGTGCCTTTACAATCATGTCGTCTATGCATCTGCCGTGGGTTTTCACGAAAGCAAACTGCCCGCCCACCACATTGGCGCTGCCGGGGCCGATCATCGCGGAGGTAATGCCTGCCTGCAGCGCGTCATTGAAGGCCGCGTCCATAGGGTTGATGGCATCGATGGCGCGCAGATAAGGCGTGACGGGGTTCACATTCTCATTGCAGTCGTCCCCCTCCATCCCCTTCTTCTCCTCGGTAATGCCCATATGACAATGCGCCTCGATAATGCCCGGCATAACCAGACTGCCCTCCACGTCAAGGACTTGCCCCTCCGTTTGCGGGCAGTCTTTCATATCCCCCAGAGCCGCAATCTTCCCGTCCCGAATTTCGAGATATCCCTCCGCAAAATCGCGCCCCTCCATGGTCTTGATATTACCGTGTATGATATACATTTTCTATTCTCCCGAACTCACTGTAATTTACTCATGGGGTTCACCGGCTCTCCGTCCTTCGTCAGCTTGAAATACACGTTCGTGCCTTCCAGACTGTAATACTTCGTGGGCGCAGCTACGGTGCCGATTCCGTCTCCCACATGCACGAAGCTGCCCTCGGACACGGTGATATTCTCAAGCTGACCGTAAGTCAGTTCATAGCCGTTGCCAAGCTCCATCACCACCGTATTGCCTGTGCCGGGGTCATAGCTGACGGAAGTCACGCGTCCGTCCGCCGCCGCCGAAATATTTTCTCCCTGTGTGGCCGCGATGACAATGGCGGGATTATATTTATACTGGTCAAGCGTCGGAAAATAGATGGTCTTATCCATGCTGAAATTGATCAGCACATCGCCCACAATCGGCCACACCAGCCCGTCCTCCTCACTGAAATCAAGTTCCGGCTGTACGGTGGTGGAAATCGCCTCCGCCTGCACCTCATCGCTCACAACATCATCTACCGTCTCATCGAACATGCCGGCTTCCTCTTCCTCTTTACTCTTATCCGCACCGCTGTTCTTTTTTTCGGCTGTGGTCTTTTCTACAGGATTATCCTTCTTAGGCTCGTCCTTCTTTGTCTGCTCGGACTCTTCGTTCTTCTTTTCTTCCTGTTCCTGATCCTTTTCCTTTACTTTTTCTTCAATCGTCTTTGTCTCAGTGACATTTTTTTCGGGATTATTTCCCGATTTCAGGCCGTCCTCCGTGTTTTCCACATGCTGGGAATTGGCCTCCTGAAAACTGGGGTCATAGTCCAGATCGTCCGTCCCGACGCCCGCAAAGAGTGTGTCCAGTTCCTCCCCGGACACCATATTTTCGGAAAGCTCCGTGCCGCCCTGTTCCAGCGCCTCGAAATCCACCACATAATCTTCCTTCTCAGCCCGGTTGCTGTTTCTTACATAAACGCCCGTCACCGTCAGCGCCGCCAGAACGAACACCGAGGATGCCAGCATGATGATTCTTTCTTTTCTGATACTGCTTCTGTTTCTTCTCGTCATGAAACCCGCCTCCTGTTTTTCTACCGATGCCGTCAGGAACCATCCATGGAATCGCAAACAACTCCTGCATCGGTTTTGTCAAATAGTTTTACCCAAATTTTCCGCCTTATTCAAAATTTACTAATTCTGTCTGAAAAAAGAAAGCTGCCAAAATCTCCTCATAACTCTCCCCGCTTTTTGCCCGACACCCGGCCGCATACTGACTCATCCCGAAACCGTGCCCCACTCCTCTCACACGAAAAACCGCCTGTTCCTCCTCCCTGTCCATTTCAAAAGAAGCGGATGACAGGCCGAAAAGATGGCGGTATGTCTCCCCGTCTATCTTCTCTTCCTCCCCGTTTTTGTCAAAAAATGACACTTTTGTCACATATCCTGTGCCATCAAAAGAAAATTCTCCCTCCTCCCAAAGTGACTGCTCCTCAAAGTCACCCTCCAGAATACTCCGCAGTTTTTCTATATAACGCTCCCGCTCCACTCTCACCGTACTGTTGTAATCCGGCGCGTCCTGATCCTGCCCGCAGGAAACTGCGGAGAGATACGGACAGTCCTCATCACCCGCGGCTCTGGTAGAACCGTTGCTCACCCGGAAATAGGACGCCCGAATCGGCTCGCCGCGGTAAATCAAAATCTCTCCTGCCGTTTCACGCACCGCCTGCCTGCTCCTTTCCAAAACCTCCTCCTGTCCGGCCGCATCCTTATAAAACTTTGCCAGCCCTTCCCCCTCCACGGCGACGCGCTTTTCTCCCTGCTCCGCATAGAGAGCTGCCATCTCCGTCCGCAGAAGAACTGCCTGCGCCTTTTCCGCCTCCATCCCATAATCGTCCGGCATGACCAGACACAGCCTGTAGACCAGATATTCTTCCAGGGGCAGTTCCCAAACGCCCCACTCCACGGAAGCCTCCACCAGATATTCATTTTCCTTCTTATTTTCCCTTAAATAATCCGCCTCTTCCCCCACATGCCCCCAGAGGCAGGCGCAGACATAAGGCAATAAAAAAACAAACAGAAGGAAGCTGTACGCATCCCTTTTGTTTGCTTTTTTAGAGTCGATTCCATTTTTGTTCATGTGACACCCCACATAAATCCTATGTGGATGTCCCGTTATTTATGCCGCTATGATTTTTCGTTGTAGACCGCCATATCCAACTGCTGCAAAGTGGATACCGCCCCGTTTTCATACAGGAAAATACCTGTCTTGCGGATCATGGCGTTGGCTTCGTTGGTCTGTTCGTCATTCAATGAAAACTGCGTACCCACCCGGGAAAGGCCGATGGCACCCACCCCCAGATCAGACAGATGATACATCTTGTCATTTCCGTCTTCATCCTTCGTCCAGATTAAAAGCTTCTCCCAGATGGGATCCGCCTCGTCAATCCAGCCGTTGCCGTCCAGATCATACTTAGAAAGATCTTTAAAGCCGTCGCCGCTCTTTGTGCCGAATAACTCACTGCCGTCATTGATCTTCCCGTCCCCGTTCAGATCAAGGGCCAAAAAGCCGCTGCCCGCCTGCAGGCTTGAAATCTCTTCCTCCTCGCCGTCGCAGTCCAGATCAAAAAAGAACTTCTGATCGGAAACCTGCGCGATATTGGTATCCAAATTGATTACCAGCGGATCTTTAAAAGTCTTGATGGAAGTCACCACATTTTCCTCATAGTACTCCTCAAATCTGCGGCTCATGCCAAACTCCAGATTGAAGGACAGCTCCCTCCCGTCCGCAGTTTTCACCGTACCCTGAGTGGCAAAAGTGGTATGCTCCTCCTCCATGTAGTAACGCTGCATCTGATATCCCTGCACCGTATACATGTTTGATCCCCCGGCCGCAGCGATGGGACTGTTCTGCCCGCCCCGCTTCCCACGAAAGTTAAACAGAAGCTCTAACAGAAATTCCACGCACTGCTGCTTGATACTGCGCACCGCCTCTTTTTCGTCATTTCTCGTGGAGATATGCCATCCGCCGGTCATATTACGCATATGTGTGGAGAGGTCTTCCAGGCTCGCCTTATCCTTGTCGTTTTCCTCTCCCGCAGTTTTTTCTCCAGTGCCAAGCTGATTCTCAAAAAGTGAATTTAATCCTTCTTTTCCGCCCGCGAAAGTGCCTCCTATAGCTCTGGCGCTCACCTTCATCACGGAACGACTGGTTCTGGAGGACTGCATCCCTATGGTACCGGATTCAATAATCAATGTTCCCTCCTTTTGTAAAAGACCGCTTTTTTACGCCTGCCTGTGCACCAGACAGCGCCTTCCCTGACGCCCTGCATAAAAAAGACGGCACTCTTATGGAAATTCCTTTTCCCTAAAAATACCGTCCCTGGTCTCTACATCATTAAATTTCAGAAAAACAGGCCCTGGCCAAGAACCGCTTCCCTGTAATTTATATATCGGATCTTTTTTTATATAATTAACACCTCTATACAGAGAATGCCTTTTTACAGGCATTCTCTCGAGTGAGACATAGAACTTCCAAGTCAGCTATTCTGACTTTGCGATACAGCCATTGCTGCGAGTGGCTGGAAGTTCTTCTCACTCTGCAATATAAGCCGTATACATACTGCTGATCTGGCTCTCGTCCAACACCTGCTGCCAGATATGCACCTCGTCATAGCTGGCGCGGAACAGCTCGTCGTAACAGCTGATCCCCAGATAGGCACACACACTCTCCTCATCCATATTTAATAACGACACCTCACCCGAACCGATCAGCTCACTGTTTAAATACAGATACCCCATGGCTCTCCCCTCACCGGCTCCGGAGGAGACGGAGGCGTCCACGCATACAGTTATGTAAACCCACTCATTCAGATTAACCCATCGCTTTTGCTCCATGGAAGGTCTGATCTCGCAAGAATTATTCAAAACCGCGTCGATGGTATTAAAAATCGGCACAACCTGCTCTCCCTCCTCCGTAGTCTTCCTGTTGATGGAGAGATAACTCTGACTGCCCCCCACATCCATCAGATGAGAACCGATCAGCAGAAACGGTGACCAGTCAAACAGCTCGTCCGCGCGGAACCAGAAGGAAATCGTGTAGGACTCATTCAGGGGCTCCACCCCCTGAAGAGCCACGCCGTAGCTGCCGTCCAGATAGAGCGCATCACCCTCAACGCCCTCGGTAAAGAGAGGAAACACATCCTCCGACATCTCCGGATAAGTGCCGCTGTTAAAACGACCCTCATCTCCCGCTCTCGTCACCACGACCGAATCGTTCAGCTTTCCGTTAAAGGAATAGCTGTAATCAGCCTTGGGGACATTGCTCAGGAGCACATCGTTTATAATCTCCATGGATGAGGAATCCACCTCCGGCTTTTCCGGCTCCAGCTCCGGCAGGGCAACATTCGCCAAAGCGTCTGTGGAAGCGCCATCCATCGGTGCGCTTTCCTGCGTCACATTATTCTGTTGTGTCCTGTTTTGTACCGCCGCATAGATCAGCACAGCCGCCACAAACAGTACAATCGAGATCGAGACAAGAGGGCGCACAATGCCCCCCGTCTCCTTTTTTACCCCATTATACATAATTCCCCTACTTATCCTGACGTTGAGGTTCGTGCGGAGAATGCTTCTTGTAAGCATTCTCTGGCGTGGGACTTAGAACTTCTTCGCGAAGCAGCCCTTGCTGCGTGTGGTTTAGAAGTTCTTCTCACGCATGAACCCTGTTGTAATTGATGAGACACCCCTTTAAAATAATCTGTCTTTCCTCGTCCGTCAGCTCCCCAAGCGTCATCGTAAAGGACTGAAGTGTTCCCTCCTCCACAGATACCCGATAGGCTTCAATGGTCTCTGCCTTCTCCTCCACCGCCTTGCGGATGCCCGGGAAAAACAGGTAGTCCAGATTCTTAAAAGGCAGCTCGCCCGCCTCGATCAGAAGCGGCAGCATCCCCCAGTTGATCAGATTGGAGCGATACCTCTTTGTCGCGTACTCGTTTGCGATATTCGCCCAGCCGCCCAGCACCTTCTGGCAGCTTGCCGCCTGCTCTCTGGCGGAACCGTCGCCCGGCTTTACCGCGAAGATCGTGGAACCAAAGCCGGTATTTTCATGGGTAGCATCCGAGAAGGTTTTCTTGATCACACCCATCACCGGCTTCACGTCGGGATGTGCCTGACAGGGGTGCTCTCCCTGCATTCTGGCTTTCTCCGCCCTCTGGATATCCTTGGCCCTTCCCACGTACTCAGGGTCTTTTCTTGACAGCGTAAACTCTGCCAGCCCAAGCGGGTTTGAGCGGTAGGAGGAAGTCTCCCCGGAGGGAATCAGCTCGTCCGTCGTGGTAACGGGATCGTGAATTTCCGAAACGACCCGCAGCACCAAATTCTCCGGCAGCGCACCCATGGCAGGCCAGTCCTTGATGTTCGGCCCAAACTGAATTTCCACGCTCTCATCCGCCACGCCTTTGGAATCAAAGACGCGGTTCTTATAAATATTGGCGTCGAAGTGATATTTGTATTTCCCGATTTCCCCGTCGAACTCGGTGGCCGGCGTAAGCATACCCTTGTTGGCCGCCGTAGCCGCGATGGAGCGGGCGTCCATGAGCGCTACGGAAGAAATCTGGCCGTTCTGCAGCTTCGAACCCTCCCTGTTGGGGAAATTCCGTGTGGAATGCCGTATGCTGAACGCATTGTTTGCCGGCGTGTCTCCTGCGCCGAAGCAGGGACCGCAGAACGCCGTCTTAAGCACCGCACCCGTTTCCAAAATGGCCGCCGCGCAGCCGTTTTTAATCAGCTCCATGTAAACGGGCATGGAGGCCGGATACACGCTTAAGGTAAAGCCGTCCGAACCGATATAAGAGCCGCGCAGAATATCCGCCGCCGCGCAGATATTCTCAAAGCCGCCGCCCGCACAGCCCGCGATAATACCCTGATCCACCATAAATTTACCGTCCACAACCTTATCCTGTAAAGAATAAGGCACCGCGCCGTCCAGACTGACTTTTGCACGCTCCTCCACGTCGTGAAGCACATCTTTCAGATTCGCATTCACCTCGTCGATGGTGTAGGTATTGCTCGGGTGGAAAGGCATGGCGATCATAGGACGGATTTTCGACAGATCCACCGTAATCATGCCGTCGTAATAGGTAATCTCTCCCGGATTTAACTCCGTGTACTCCTCTTTCCTGCCGTGAATTTCATAAAACTCTTTGATCTGCCCGTCTGTCCGCCAGATGGAAGACAGACATGTGGTTTCCGTGGTCATCACGTCGATACCGATGCGGAAGTCCGCGCTCAGGGCGGCAACGCCCGGCCCCACGAACTCCATCACCTTATTTTTCACATAACCGTTCCCGAACACCGCGCCGATAATGGCTAAGGCCACGTCCTGCGGTCCCACGCCCTTCACCGGCTCGCCCGTCAGATACACGCCAACAACGCCTGGCATATTGATGTCGTAGGTCTGGGACAAGAGCTGTTTTACCAGCTCCGGCCCGCCCTCGCCCATGGCCATCGTGCCGAGCGCACCGTACCTTGTGTGGGAGTCGGAACCTAAAATCATTTTCCCGCCGCCCGCCAGCATCTCCCTCGCATACTGGTGGATCACCGCCTGATGAGGCGGTACATAGACGCCGCCGTACTTTTTGGCGCAGGAAAGACCAAACATGTGGTCATCCTCGTTGATCGTGCCGCCCACCGCGCACAAGGAGTTGTGACAGTTGGTGAGCACGTAGGGAATCGGGAATTTCTGAAGCCCCGAAGCCCGCGCCGTCTGGATAATTCCCACAAAGGTGATATCGTGGGAAGTCAGTTTATCGAATTTAATCTTCAATTTCTCCATGCTGCCGGAAGTGTTGTGCGATTCCAGAATCCCGTAAGCAATGGTATTCTTCGCTGCCTCGCTTTTGGAAATCTCCCGCCCGGTCTTATTCCTAATCTGCGCCGCCGCATCCGCGCTGTCGGGCACAATCTCCGTCCCGTTTAACAGATACGCGCCGCCCTGTGTCAGTTCAATCATACTGTTCTCCATTCTGGAGCGTTTTTTGCGACCGGCAACGCAAATCTCAAATTTGCAACTTTGTTTACAAAGTTTTGCCATTCAAACAAATTTGTGACGCTCCTTCACAAATTTGCGATTGAAAAATCAGTGCAACAGCATGATTTTCAATCTTGCCTCCATGTCTGTGTGGTTCTTTTCGTAATTTCTAATTTATGCCTGCCTAAATTATTATAAAGGATATGGGCCGTCGGCGCAACACACTTCCCAATAGCCGTTTTTACCCCTCCGCATACTTCCTGTAATACCCGTAATCCTCCTTCTTACAATTCACCCGCATCCGCACGCCCTTCTCCTCATACGCCGTCTCGAAAACCACCGCGTTCTCGTTCAGATAGGACACCGCCCTGCCGTCCGTGTAGGGAATCAGAAGCGTGCACTCCCTATATCCGCCGGAAAGCTTTTCCTCGATCAGACGAACCAGTTTCTCCATCCCAATCCGCTTTTTGGCAGACAGATAAATGCCGTCGCCGACTGATTCACCATGCGTCTTTGCCACCACAGGCAGATGTGCAGCCACCTCTTCTCCCTCCACCCCGGAAAGCCCCGGCAGCGCGTCGGCAGAGACCAGATCCGACTTATTGTAAACAAAGAGCATGGGAATGCCGTCCGCCTGCAGTTTCTTTAAGGTTTGATTGGTGACGGCGATCTGCTCTTTATAATGCTCGTCGCTGTAATCCACCACCTGTATGAGAAGATCGGCTTCCTTCGCCTCCTCCAAGGTAGACTGAAAAGCCTCCACCAGATTGTGCGGCAGCTTGTGAATAAAACCCACCGTGTCCGACAACAGAAATGCGTGGTGCTCAGGGGGCGCAATCTTGCGCACGGTGGTGTCCAGCGTGGCAAAAAGCATATCCTTCTCAAAGACATGCCGCTCCTCCTGCACCTCCCCCTCGTCCGCGCCGTAAAGGTCAAGCATGGCGTTTAACAGCGTGGATTTTCCCGCGTTGGTATAACCCACCAGCGCCACCCTCGGAAGCCCCGACTTCATGCGGCGTTTTCTCTGCGTCTCCCGCTCGTTTCCCACTTCCTTCAACTCCCGCCGCAGCTCCGCCAGACGCTTTTCCAGCACACGCCTGTCCAGCTCCAGCTTCGTCTCCCCGGCGCCCCTGCTGCTCATGGAGCCGCTGGCGCCGCCCTGACGGGACAATGCCGCGTGAAGCCCTACAAGCCTCGGCAGCATATACTGTAATCTGGCCACCTCCACCTGCAGCTTGGCCTCCCTAGATCTGGCCCTTCGCGCAAAGATATCCAGAATCAGCGCGCTTCTGTCCAGAATCGGTTTTTCCAGACGCTCCTGCAGATTCCGCATCTGCATGGGGGAGAGGGAATTGTCAAAAATGATGACGTCCACGTCATAATTCTGTGCCATCTCCTTCACCTCATCCACCTTTCCCGTGCCGATGTAGAAAGCTTTGTGCACCGTCTCAAGGGTCTGGGACGTCACACCCGCCACCTCCATATCGCAGGCCTCCGCCAAGGCTCCCAGCTCCTTCAAAGAAGCGAGATAGTCCTCCCCGTCATTTAAGTTCGCGCCAACCAACAACACCCGTTCCATCAACATCCCCCCATAATCCTGTCCTGCGGAGAATGCCGTATTTCAGGCATTCTCTTACGCGAAACTTAGCGCTTCCAAGTCAGCTTGCTGACTTTGCGTCTCCGTCCTATGGCGGGACATCCTTAAAAGCACTTTTCGCGTTTCTCACACTAACCGCCATGATTCCGCTCTGCGGAATCTCAAATCCGTGCGGAGAATGCCGTACTTCAGGCATTCTCCCGAGTGAAACATAGAACTTCTCCACGAAACAGCCTTTGCTGTGAGTGGCTAGAAGTTCTTTTCACTCTATTCCTCCAAATCCTTTAGAAACTCCCGAAACGCCTCTTTCGCCCGCTCGATCGTGCCCGGCTCATAAGTATTGAGCGCCTGCTCGTACTTGTGAAGCTCCTGGGATATGAGATAGCGTTTGTCGCCAAGGCTTTCTTCATACATCCGTTCCCCCAGCGTGAGCAAATACTTGTTCTCCTCCCGATCCCTCGGATGAATCTTTAAGTAGGACAGCGTCTCAAACCGCGCCGCGATCTCCTCCGGCGTCATGTCCGCGTTTTTGCCGCCGAAAACCTGTTTTTCCTTCTTTCCGGTGGACACCACCTTCACCTCCACCTCCAGAATGGAGTTGATGTCGTAGGTGTAAGTCACGTCCACGGCCTCCTCCCCCGCGGGGGCGGAAGGCACCTCTATATTCAGCTCCCCGAGGGAAAGATTATTTTTCGCAAAGCGGCTCTCCCCCTGTAAGACGTTGACCCGAATCTTCGTCTGGTCATCCCGCACCGTATAGAGCCGCTCCGTGCGGCTGGCCGGAATAATCGTATTTCTCTCGATAATGGGACAGAACACGCCATTCTCGAAATAGCCTTTCTCCCACTCCCTGACCACTTCCGTGCCGAGCGTAAAGGGACAGACATCCGTGAGAATGACCTCCTTGATCGCTTCCTTTCTCTCCTTCATGGCGCCCTGAATCGCCGCGCCCAGCGCCACCGCCTCGTCGGGATTGATGTTGATATCGGGAATCACCCGGAACAGCTTACTCACAAACCGGCGGATCACCGGACTCTTGGTCGCCCCGCCCACCAGCACCACCTTGTCGATATCGGAAAGCCGGATATGCGCGTCGGAGAGGCTGCGCCGCACGGGCTGTCTGATCTTGTCCAGAAGCTCCTCGCAGGCATGTTCGTAAGCGGGCAGTTCTACCGTTAAGGAAAATACCTCCTCCCCGATTTTACAGTCCATGGCAGAAGTCTTCCCCTCCGAGAAACCGATCTTGCACTTGTCCGCCTGTTTGTGGATATGGCGCAGGGTCTTTGCGTCAAGCGAAAGCCTGTCAAACTGCGGGTATTTCTCGAAGAACATCTCCTCGAGCACATTCGTAAAATCCTCGCCGCCAAGGAAATTATCCCCCGCCACGGCGCGCACCTCCAAAATGCTGTCAATCCGCTCCAGCACGGACACATCGAAGGTGCCGCCCCCTAAGTCAAACACGAGAAACCGCATATGTCCCTGACTCTGATACAGGCCGTAGGCGATGGCCGCCGCGGTCGGCTCGCTGATGATACGCTCCACCGTAAGTCCCGCCAGCTCACCGGCCCTTCTGGTGGCGCGCCGCCTCTCGTCGTTGAAATAGGCGGGCACGCTGATGACAGCCTCCGTCACCGGCTCCCCAAGAAAGCTTTCCGCATCCTCCTTGAGCGCGCGAAGCACAAAGGAAGAAAGCTCCTCCGCCGTAAAGGTTTTATGCAATAGGTTAAATTTCCTGCCGCTTCCCATATCCCGTTTGAAGACGGAGGCCGCACTTCCCGGATAGAGCAGTCCTCTCTCCACCGCCAGATCGCCCACATAAATCTGTTCTTCCTCATCCATGCTCACCACGGAAGGCGTCAGCCTCCTGCCGAGACGGTTCGGTATGATCTGCGGCCCCTCCTCCGTGAAATAAGCCGCCAGACTGTTTGTCGTTCCCAAATCAATTCCGATGATCATATTTGTTCAAATCCCTTCGTTCTTTCTCTTTTACGCTCTGTTCCCTATTTCACAGGTTTTTCTTTTCTGTGAAACAGCTTCGCCACAAATCCCTGCGTCTTTGTCCCGCCCTCGGACTTTGACGGAAATCCGCCGCTGCCGTCTCGCATTTTTTCCAGCAGAAACTTCGCCTCAAACAAAACATCCCCGTATCTTACGGATGCCTCCTCAAACAGCGCCGCCGCTTTCTCAAATTCCCCTTCGGTGTAATAATAACAGCCGCACCAGAGAGCGGATTCAAAACATTTATTGTACTCACAGGCGGCGCAGGGTCTGAGCTGCTCCATCTTTTCAAAAATGCCCTTCGCCTTTTCCTTCTCACCAAGCGCCAGATAACACCATGCAAGCCATCCGCTCTGCACAGGCGCATATTTGGCATAAGTTTGATAATCCTCCTCTTTTACATTGCATTCCTCAAGACGTTTCAGAGCCTTCTTCGCCCAGCGCGCCGCTTCCTCGCGTTTCCCGGCCATATAATAATTTTTCGCCACACGCCATTCCGCTTTGAATTTTTCCCGGCTGCCCCCGTATAGCGTCGCCGCTTCCTGATATTTTTTTGCCGCTTTCTCGTAGGCGGTCACGTCCGCCAGAGAGCCGGCCCACTCCATATACAGTTCCGCCAGTTCCTGCCTGTCCGCTGCCCGCTTAAAATAGGACTGCTTTGCGTCGTCATAAACAGCCAGCCCCTGCTCTTTCTTCCCCATCAGAATCAAGGTATCGGCAATATTGCTGTAATAATCCTCATCCTCTCCCCGCGCCTTCTTCCTCTCCTCCTGCACCTCAAGAACCTGCTCCGGGCGCTTCATCCCCAAATAGCAGTTAGTCAGCGTTTCCCACAGTGTAGTGTCCGCCGGGAAAACCGCCAGTCCCTCTCTGCAGCAGACAATAGCTTTCTCATAATTTCCCATCTTCTGCAGACACTCTGCCATGCCCCGGTAGCCCTTGACAGATGTGTCCTTCGCTCCCATCGTCTCCACCGCGCTCTTATACGCCTCGTACCCTTTTTCATACTGCATGTCATTCGTGTAGGCAAGACCGATATTCTGCCAGAGGATATAGATCTCATCCTCCGGAACCGTTCCCGACGCAAGGGCCGCCTCATAATCCGCCACGGCAAGCGCCGTCTCCATCCTCTCCGAATACAGATTGCCCCTGTCCCACAGACGGTAACCCTTGTTCTGGGTAATCTCCATCTGTTTATTGATATAGTGCATCGCCTTGTCGTAATCCGCTTTCTTATATTCCGAGCAGAACAGGTTCTCGTAGCACCGATAAAGCCTCAAATTCGTATCCCGGTAAGTCTCGTCCTGCTCCACCGCCTTTGTAAAATATGCTGCGGCCTGCCGCCATTCCTTCGCCACCTGGAAGCAGACGCCCATGCCAAAATAAAACTCTGTGTGGTGGTAAACCTGCTCCACTCTTTTATACTGCACAAGCGCCCTGTCAAACTGGTCAGAGTCCCGCAGGAGATTGCCCAGCACAAGCACATAGTAAGGCTCCTCCGGGTCTAACCGCATCGCTCCCTGCACAAGCTCAATCGCCGTATCAAGCTTCTCATCCGCCTCGAAGATCAGCCCCTTCTCAAAGATCAGCTCGGCGCGGTCAAGGGCATCCCTCTCATCCTCCGCATTCTCCCCCGCTTCCTTTGTCTCCTTGAGCAAGGTGTCCAGTATTTCCAACGGACGTCTGCGGCTTTCCTCATCCTCTGAGAGCATCCGCAGAATCTTTGCCTCCTGAAAACGCAGCTTTTTGGAAAACTCCACCCCATTTTCCCTGGCTCTCTCTAACACGCCGAGCGCATCTTTATATTGGTTATAATCATAAAAAATCATCGCCGCGTAGAGATACGGTTTGTCAAAGCCCGCATACAGCTCTATGGCGCGGTAGTAATCATCCACCACCTGCTGCGCTTTTTTCATATGATAGCACGCTTCCTGTCTGACCAGATAGGCAGGATAAAAACCGTCATCCGCCTCTAAAATCTCGTCGCAGACCTCTGTCGCCCTCTCGTATTCCTTTAAGGAAAGATACCTGTCCGCCAGATAATATTTACAGTCGATGCGGATCCTTTCGTCCGCCTCCAGTTCAATCGCCGTCTTAGTCTCCCGCTCGCCCTCCTCATGCTTTTCGGTACAGTAATAACACACGCCGAGAAGACGGTGGCTCTGCGCTGCCTTTGACGCCCTCTTTTCCTCATTGTCCTCATTGTTTTCCACACACTGCAAATGCGCCTGATAGACGGGAATGGCCTCCCCGTAGCGCTCCAGTCTGTAAAGAGCCCAGGCCTTTAATTCAAGGCCGTCCTCCTCCGTTTCCAGCTCGCTGTCCTCCGAAAGCAGGATAAGAATATCCTCGTACTGTTCCAAATCAAACAGCCGCCACCCCAGATACGACCGCAGCTCCTTCCCCGAGAGATCCTCGTAGGGCTCCCCCTTTGTAAGCGCCTCCCGCAACAGGGGAACCAACTCGTTGTCGATCTCCTTCTGTATTTCCAGCAGCTCCTCGTCACGCCGGTTCACCTTGATCAGTTCGTTCACGTATTTGCTGGCGCGATACCAGCTCCTCTGATCCATAAGATGGCGCATGGCGAAAAATTTTGCCATATAGTAATCCGGCTCCTCGGAAAGCACAGCCTCCCACTGGGCAAATCCTCTCTCCTCATCCCCTGTATCGTGAAAAATTCTTCCCGTCCAAACCCGCACATAACCGTCTTCCGGGTAACGCCCAATCAGCTTTTCCGCCAGCTCCCGTCCCTTTTCCGACTCCTCCCTGCGAATATACAGGCGCAGCCGCTCTACATCCTCGTAGGGATGATAAATCCCATGTCGTTTCAAATCCGCCAGCTTCTGTGCGACGCCCTCCGTCTCATCGTTCTCCAGATCGCCTGTGATCCGGAAATACTCCTTGATATAATCGTCCGCCTCCTCGTCGCCTTCCGGAAAATAGCCGTCCTGCGCCTCAAACAGACCGTAATCAAGAAAATCCCCGGTATTTACATGGTACTCAATATGTTTGAGGAAATTCACATGAAAGTCTTCCTTCAGTGCGTCGAAGTCCTCCAGCACATGAAATACCTGATTCAGCAGCACCCAGACAGTCTGCGGCAGAAAAGAATGCGCGGCAAGAAAGCCGAGCAGCTGTCCCCTGGCCTCCAGAAACGTATCAAAACCGACACAGACCTGGTCGTCCAAGAGCGGTCTCCAGTTATCGACCTCTCTGCGCAGAAGAATGTCCCGGTAAATTTCCCGCACGCGCCGCATCCATAGCCCGACCTCTCCCTGCGGCTCCTCCTCCGCTTCCTCCCGCTGACCGGCAAAGCGAAGCGCCTCCTCATAAGCCTCCCGCAGACGCCTAAAGCCTTCCGGATCGTCCTCCGGGTTCGTGTCTTTTAAAAGGGTAAGGTAATTTTGCCTGATTGGCTCCTCTTCCTTTGTCTCCGAAAGTCCCAATATTCGAAACGCCAGTTTTCTATCCATACAGTTTGCGCTCCTTTTATAAAAAAGGCTTCCTCCCCATTATAAGGAGAAAGCCTTTTCTTACTCTCTAATCTGTTTTATTTCATCAATTTTCCCAGTGTCGAAGTCGCTGAAGCCGTCGTCACAGGCTCTTTTGGCAGCACAACCTTGTCGAGTTTCCAGATCTCATCCACATACTCCTGAATGGTTCTGTCGGAAGTAAACTTGCCGGAACATGCCACATTTAAGATCGCGCTCCTCGCCCAGCCCTTTTCGTCCCGATAAGCTGTCTCCACCTTCTTCTGCGCCTCCGCGTAAGCCTTGAAATCCTTCAAAATAAAGTACGTGTCCGCTTTCGCCGTGCTCTGGGTATTTAACAGCGAATTGTACAGGGAGCGGAACAGGTCGGGATCGCCAGGCGCATAGGTGCCGTTGATGAGCTGCATCAGCACCTTTCTCACATCGGGATCATTGTTAAAAATCTCGGTGGGATCATAGCCGCCGTAATTCTCGTAGCGGATGACCTCGTCGGAGGACAGACCGAAGATAAACGCGTTCTCCTCTCCCACTTCCTCCACAATCTCCACGTTGGCGCCATCCATGGTGCCGATCGTCAGCGCACCGTTCAACATGAACTTCATGTTACCTGTGCCGGACGCCTCCTTACTTGCCGTGGAAATCTGCTCGGACACATCCGCCGCCGCGAAGATGATCTCCGCGTTGGACACACGGTAATTCTCGATAAACACCACTTTGATCTTTCCGTTAATTGCCGGGTCGTTGTTCACCACGTCCGCCACGGAATTGATCAGCTTGATGGTCAGCTTCGCGTTCTTGTAGCCCGCCGCCGCCTTCGCGCCGAAAATGAACGTCCTCGGATAGAAATCCATATCCGGGTGCTCCTTCAACTCATTGTAGAGATACATCACATGCAGAATATTCAAAAGCTGTCTCTTGTACTCGTGCAGACGCTTCACCTGTACATCAAAGATAGAGCGGGGATCCACCTCAACACCGTTGTGCTCCAAAATATACTCAGCCAGACGCACCTTGTTCTGGTACTTGATGTTCATAAACTCCTGCTGCGCCTTCTCGTCGTCAGCATAGATTTTCAGCTTATTGATCTTCGGCAGATCCGTGATCCAGTCGCTGCCCACATGATCGGTCACCCAGTCCGCAAGGAGCGGGTTCGCGTGAAGCAGGAAACGTCTCTGGGTAATGCCGTTTGTCTTGTTGTTGAACTTCTCGGGCATCATCTCATAGAAATCTTTCAATTCCTGATTCTTTAAGATCTCCGTATGTAATCTCGCCACACCGTTCACTGAGTAGCCTGCAGCGATCGCCAGATGCGCCATCTTCACCTGACCGTCGTAGATGATCGCCATCTTTCTTACCTTCTCGTGGTTGCCGGGATACATCTGCTCGATTCTCGCAATGAAGCGGCGGTTGATCTCCTCCACGATCTGATACACTCTCGGAAGCAGTCTCGAAAACAGCTCGATGGGCCATTTCTCCAGCGCCTCGGACATAATTGTATGGTTGGTGTACGCGCAGGTCTTGGTCGTAACCTCCCACGCCTCGTCCCATGTCAGATAGTGCTCGTCCATCAGGATGCGCATCAGCTCCGCAACGGCAACGGTGGGATGGGTATCGTTCAACTGGAAGGTCACCTTCTCATGAAACTTCCTGATATCGTCGTGGTTTCTCATATACTTCGCCACTGCCGTCTGCACCGACGCAGAGATGAAGAAATATTGCTGTTTTAAGCGGAGTTCCTTACCCGCATAGTGATTGTCGTTGGGATAAAGCACCTCCACGATATTTCTCGCAAGATTTTCCTGCTCCACCGCTTTCTGGTAATCACCTTTGTCAAAAGAATCAAGCTGGAAGCAGTTCACCGGCTCCGCATCCCAGATCCGAAGAGTATTGACAACAC
>ERZ779637.502-NODE-502-length-24922-cov-17.036715_pt1 | contig 24922 bp, 35 predicted proteins | sample MGYA00514196_ERZ779637 | MGnify/ENA primary metagenome ERZ779637 (study PRJEB29562, sample SAMEA4376700) | mouse gut metagenome | isolation source: Cecum | study: EMG produced TPA metagenomics assembly of the A DSS colitis mouse model was used to assess the...
ACTTGTGCAATCGGGAAAATAGACCGAAATATTTGCACAAGGGTTTTCAGTACGGCGTACTAGTATTCTCTGCATTCTCCCAGGCATAACACAAATGAGCCCGGCTGCTTATTTAGCAGCCTGAGCTCACCCACTTGCGTTCTTTATCTCTTTGATATCTTATTATTTGCGTACCAGATGTCTCGGCAGGCCGTTCACGAACAGCGGCTGTAATTCGCCCATGATCAACGGTCTTGCATACTTCTCATAGCCTTCTGTCAAGCCCTTGCCGTCCTCTGTGATCCACTCATCGGGAACGTTTCTCTCTACGTTAGCAATCGCGTGGATATCATATGCGCTTGTGCCGCACTGGTAAGGATCGTCACCGTTTCTGTCCAGCGTGATCATCATGCCTGTCTTGCCTTCCTCTGCCGCCACAACTGCGTCATGACCTACCTGGAATGCCTCGTTGATATCTGTCAGGGAAGCCAGATGAGTCGCTGCTCTCTGCAGTGTAGAGAACTCAATGGCACGGGTCTTAAGGCCTGTCTCAGCAGCAATCTTGTCTGCCAGCATAACAGCCGTACCGGACATCTGCTTATGTCCGAATGCGTCTACTGCCACTTCTCTGCCGATCTCACATACATATCTGCCGTCTGCAACCTTAACACCCTCAGATACTGCGATCACAACGGAAGACTTCGTAGCTGCCAGTTCCTTCACGTCAGCAACAAACTTATCGATGTCAAATACTCTTTCCGGAAGGTAGATCGCATCACATCCCTGGCAGTCATCACCCTTCGCCAGAGCTGCTGCTGCGGTCAGCCATCCAGCATTACGGCCCATGATCTCTACGATACATACGGTAGGCTTCTTCGCGCCGAAGGACTCGTTGTCACGAATGATCTCTTTCAGGGAAGTTGCGATATATTTCGCTGCGGAACCGTATCCGGGGCAGTGGTCTGTCACCGGCAGATCGTTATCGATGGTCTTCGGAACACCCATGAATCTCTGCGGCTTGTTGTGTGCTGCTGCGTAGTCGGACAGCATCTTAACGGTATCCATGGAATCGTTACCGCCTGCATAGAACAGACATTCGATATCATGCTTCTCCATGATCTCGAATACCTTCTCATATACATCTTCATGTCCTTCGATCTTCGGCATTTTAAAACGGCAAGAACCCAGGAATGCAGAAGGAGTTCTCTTCAACAGCTCGATTCCGGTCTCGTCATTCAGATACTCACCCAGATCGATCATCTTATCTTCCAGGAATCCCTCGATACCGTGAACCATACCATAAATCTTCTTAACACCCAGCTTCTTGGCAGCAGCATAAACGCCTGCTACGGAAGAATTGATCACGGCTGTAGGGCCGCCAGACTGACCAACAACAATATTTCCTTTCATCTTCTCTCTCCTTTAATATAATAGTCTCTACGTTACGCCATCCGGTATTTATAAACTTACCGGATATCAACAAGATTATACCAAATAAATCCAGACAAGACAAGCCGCTATCTGCTAATGCATATGTGCATCAACATGATTTTGATTCTACAATCTGCTCATCGGCTAAATACTCAATCTGTATCAAAGTGAGTCCACAGGCCGGTGCGGTCGGTCCCGCTGCCTGCCTGTCCCTTGCTTTCAGGATCTGCTCAACCGCCTCCGGCTCAATATGTCCTCTGCCTGCCTCCATCAATGTTCCGGCAATGATCCTCACCATATTATACAGAAATCCTCTGCCGGTCACGCGGATTGCGATTTCTCTTCCCTCAGCCGACACATGCAGGGACTCGATCCGGCGCACCGTTGATTCCACCTGTGCTTCCGTATTACAAAAACTCTTAAAGTCATGCTCTCCCACCAAGTATGCCGCTGCTTTCTGCATCCGTGTTACGTCCATCGGTACGTAAGTAAAATAAGAATACAGCCGCTTTACCGGCATCGGGAACGGCGCACAATAAATTCTATATTCGTACGTCTTACGGCTCGCGATATGCCGCGGATGAAATGAAGTGTCAACTTCCTCAGATTTCTGTATCCTGATATCCTCCGGCAGTCTGCGGTTCAGGGCATATACTATCTTCTCCGCAGGAATATGTGTCTTCGTATCAAATACGGCGACGTTCCCCATGGCATGGACCCCCGAGTCCGTCCGGCTCGCACCAATCACTGCCACATCTTCTCCCAGAAGCTCAGAAAGGCATCTGTTCAAGATGCCTTCAATCGTCTCTCCATTTGGCTGCACCTGCCACCCGCGGTAATTCGTCCCGTCATAGGCTACGGTTAACATAACTCTTTTCATATACAGCATTTCCTTTCAGGGCGGACTGCTTGACTGTTCTCGTCCTCTCATTCGCCCGCTGCATCGGTATGCACGATCAGCATACCTTCTACAGATAGATCCCGATCACAATACATACTGCAAAATACGCCGCCAGCACACCGTAGGCTATCCGGTCCCTTCCCGCATATTTTAACGGCTTCATCTTTGTCCTGTGTTCGCCGCCCCGATAGCATCTGGCCTCCATCGCCATTGCCAGATCATTTGCCCTGCGGAATGCCGAAATAAACAGCGGAACGAGAAGCGGTACCATAGCTTTCGCCTTCTTGATCAGATTACCGCTTTCAAAGTCAGCCCCTCTGGCAATCTGCGCCTTCATGATCTTATCCGTCTCCTCCAACAGGATCGGAATAAAACGCAGCGCGATCGACATCATCATTGCCACCTCATGCACCGGAACCTTAAATACTTTGAGCGGCTTCATCAATTTCTCCATCGCATCCGTCAGACTGTTCGGTGTCGTCGTCAAAGTCATGATAGAAGATCCGACGATCAAAAAGGATAACCGCACCGCCATCGTCACCGCTGTCTGCAGGCCTTCTTTCGTTATCCGTATCTTCCAGACTGATACCAGCACTTCCCCCGGTGTCAGGAACAGATTAAACACCACTGTGATCAACAAAATAAAGACGATCGCCCTCATTCCTTTTATCATATACTTAAAAGGAACCTTGGACAATTTGATCGATACAGCCAGAAAAATTGCCGCTATGGCATACCCGACCCAGCTCTTGACGACAAAAAGTGAAATAATAAAACCAATTGTAGCTATCAATTTTACCCGCGGGTCCAATTTATGGATAACGGAATCCGTCTGATAATACTGGCCCAAAGTAATATCTCGTAACATATCCTCTTCCTTTCATGCTATTGATCAGCGGCCGCTTCCAAGCACACGCAGAATCTCTTCTTTCGCCTCAGCGATCGTCGTAACATCGGTGCGCACCGGCATCCCTTTCTTACTGAGTGCCTGCATGATATAAGTCACCTGCGGCGCCGCCAGACCTACTTCTTCCAATTCTTTGTAATGCTTAAAAACTTCCCTTGGCATGTCATCAAACATGACCGATCCCTGATTCATGACAATAATGCGCTCGACATACTTGGCTACATCTTCCATGCTGTGCGATACCAGAATAACGGTAATACCCGTCTCCTCTTTCAGCTTTGCAATCTGGTCTAATATCTCATCTCTTCCCTTAGGATCCAATCCGGCCGTAGGCTCATCCAGAACAAGAATCTCCGGCTTCATAGCCAGTACTCCTGCGATCGCCACTCTGCGCTTCTGTCCGCCGGACAGATCGAAGGGCGATTGATAGAAATAGTCATCCTCCAGACCGACCTGCTTTAAAGCTGCATAAGCCCGCAGTTCCGTTTCCTGTCTGGACAGACCAAGGTTCTTCGGCCCAAAGCAGACATCCGAAAAGACATCAATCTCAAACAGCTGATGTTCCGGATACTGGAACACCAATCCCACCTTACTACGCAGTTTCTTCTTATCATAATCCTGCGCATGTATATCTTCCCCGTTAAAATATATGCTGCCGCTCGACGGCTTGATCAAACCGTTGAGATGTTGTACCAGCGTAGACTTACCCGAACCTGTATGTCCGATCAGTCCTATAAACTGCCCATCCGGAATCAAAAGATTAATATCCTTCAAAGCATGAACCGCAAGAGACGTATCACTTCCATATATATAATTGACATGATCCAATATGATCGACATTCTTTCCTCCATACCAGAGCGCTTTTTGTAGACTCACAGAGTCCGCAGTGTAATGCGTACTCCTGATTGACAGGTTACCTCTACAGTAAACTTACATCATACTCAGCCTGCCGTCGGGCGGCCGCATGGCCATCCATGCTATGAAAGTCAAAGACTTTCATAGTAAACTTACATCATGCTTAGCCTGCCGCTTGGCGGGCCGCATGGCCATCCATGCTGTGAAAGTCGAAGACTTTCATAGTAAATTAATACAATATATTACTCCTTCACTCACCAATCAGCTTTGCAACTCATTGTCTGCGGATATTGATTCAGAGATTGCCTTAATGCTTGTGCTTTTGTGCATGCTCTAACGCCTGCGTCAATTCTTCTACCGTCAAAATACCGGCCGGCAGATCAACGCCGCTTTTCTTTAATTCATGGGCAAGTAAAGTCACCTGTGGGACATCTAATCGAAGCTGCTTCAACTTCTCGACTTGTGAAAATATTTCCCTCGGCGTTCCCTGCATCGCAACTTTACCTTTATCCATAACAAAAACCTTATCCGCATGGATGATCTCTTCCATATAATGCGTGATCAGTAGCACCGTGATCCCCTCCACATCATTCAGGGCGCGCACGGCACGCACCACTTCTCTGCGTCCGTTCGGATCAAGCATCGCCGTCGGCTCATCCAGGATGATACACTTCGGATGCATAGCGATCACCCCCGCGATGGAAACTCTTTGCTTCTGTCCGCCGGACAATTTATTGGGTGAAAACTTCCGGTACTGATACATACCAACTGCTTTCAGGCTCTCCTCCACCCGCTCCCAGATCTCATCTGTAGGAACACCCATATTCTCCGGCCCAAATCCCACATCTTCCTCAACGACCTGCCCTATGATCTGATTATCCGGATTCTGAAAGACCATGCCGGCTTCCTGCCTGATGTTCCACAGGTCCTTGTCCTCCCTCGTATCCATGCCGTCTACCCATACGCTTCCTTCCGTAGGATAGAGAATGGCATTGATATGCTTAGCCAGTGTAGACTTTCCTGACCCATTATGCCCCAGGATCGCAACAAATTCACCCTTCTGTACATCCAGATCAACCTCATCCACAGCACGGGTAATGCCCTCTACATTGCCTTCTTCGTCACGTCTGATATATTCAAAAACCAACCGGTCCGTCTTGATGATCCCCATCTGTTATCTTTCCCTCTTATCCTTGCATCTCCGATCACTGTGCTCCACACCGCCTCAGCACAGACCCGCCATGATGCTTCATTGCAGTCCGCAGTCGATGTCAGTTAGTTAAGTCGGTACATAGCGTCTGCCATTAGCGCCAAAACTTTCCGTTCTATTTTACTAGAAAATATTTAAAAGCACAAGACTTTCATTTGTGGTATACTTTCTATACGTAACAGTTCGTTACCATTCACGGTGCCCTGCACCTTGCTGCATGGGCATTAAGTACGTAGTACTCGCCGATAACTTTACGGTTTCAGGCATCCAGCCTCTCGCCGAAGGGCGCTAAACGTCCGGGGGACGTTTGCTAAGCGCCGACCGGAGTGGAACGTAGACATTTGGAATGGGTTGGATGCGTGGTTACCATGTAACCACAATGCACACAAAGTACTCCCAAATCGCATGCAGAGCGATTTTACTCGCGGGAATAAACGTAAGGAGCTATTGAATATGCCTAAACATCCACATACAAACAACTCATCCTCCAACTCCACATCACCTACGCCGCCTTCTAACCTTAAGGATTTCCTTCGTCAGGCGGCCCGGCCGTTCGGTTTTCTCTTACTTTTCATTATGGTATGCGCTTTCCTGGCGCAATACCTGACAGGTACCGAGACATTGCAGGAATATGCCGATAATAATCCTGAAATTGCCTACGGTACTTCCTCCGAAACAGCAGATAGCGATGCAAATACCACCGAACGCTCAGACGAAGATATGGCACAAACAAAGCATGTAGGTACGGTAACAGAAAACACGACGACAGAAGAAACAGTGACAGAAGAAACTTCTGACAACCCTCCTGCATATGATATTCCAGAGACATCAGTTTCTGACGCTGCCGACAGCCCAGAACCGGATTCACCAATATCAAATATGGAGAACAACGATATGACTTCTATTTCCGAACGCACAACTTACCAGGACGGCTTCTATTATGAACCTATAAATGATACCATCAAAGCCAGAATCACTGGTATCTCTTACCCTGAGGCCGACTGCAGCATCTCATATGACGATCTGAACTACGTGGGGCTTCTCTATGTTGATTTCAATGGAAACATTCAGGAAGGAGAGCTAATCTGCAACAAGGCCATTGCACAAGATATGGTAGAAATCTTCTACGAACTGTATCAAAATGATTATCGCATTGAACGGATCCGTCTTATAGATGAGTATGGCGGAGACGATACGCTCTCCATGCTGGATAACAACACATCCTGCTTTAACTACCGAGTAGTAGACGGTACCACCACACTGTCCAAACACGCACTTGGCTGCGCCATCGACATCAACCCGTTCTATAATCCTTACGTAGTGTTCAATAAGAACGGAGACGGGGAGACCTATATCTCTCCCAAGGGCAGCGAGGTCTATGCCGATCGTTCGCAGGATTTCCCTTACAAGATAGATGAGAATGACTTATGTTATAAACTTTTTACTTCTCATGGCTTTACCTGGGGCGGTAACTGGAACTCTTCCAAAGATTATCAGCACTTCCAAATTGTTCTGCCAGACTAGTACTCCGTACTTGAAGTTCCTGTGCAAATTTTCGAGGATATTTTTTCGAGTGTACAAGTTCAGAAACGGAGGCGTAGCGGGCTACGTTGAGTATTCTGGGCTTGTGCAATCGGGAAAATAGACCGAAATATTTGCACAAGGGTTTTCAGTACGGAGTACTAGTACTCCGTACTAGTGTGATTTCCTAATATGTCAAAAAAGAGTACACACCAATCGATGTGTACTCTTCTCTTATATCTTAAAATCTCTGCGTACCGTGTAATTACAATTCAAACATGGACATTGTCTCATCCATCTGATTTGAAATATTCTTCAGTTCGTAAGCTTCATCCGCAATCTCATTGATAATACCGCTTATCTCAGTAACAGAAGCAGATGTCTCCTCTGTACTTGCCGCATTCTCCTCTGCGATCGCCGACAGGTTCTGTACCGTATCCACAACGCTGCTTCTTGCTTCGTTAACCTTCGCGGTTCTGTTGGATACTTCATCGATCACGCCGATGGACTGCTCTACATCCTGAATCAGCTGTGCAACCTGCTCATTTGTATTCGTAACATTCTGGCTCTGCTGCTCCATCATCTCTTTGACTTCATTCATTGTAACAACAGACTTATCGGAATCTTCGATCAGAGACAGGATAATCCTCTCAATCTGTCTTGCAGACTCATTGGACTGCTCTGCCAGTTTCTGAATCTGTGCCGCAACAACTGCGAAACCTCTACCCTGCTCGCCTGCACGTGCCGCCTCGATTGAAGCATTCAACGAAAGCAGATTCGTCTCTTCTGCAATGTTAGTGATAAGTGCTGTAGCTTCTTTGATCTTCTGTGCCGATTCGTTCGTAACATTGGTCTGCTCATAGATGATATCAATGGACTCACTCGTCTTAGCATTGCTCTCCTGCAACTCACGAATCGCTTCAATAACGGTCTGGCCGCCTTCTTTCATCTGCTGAGCCTTACGATTCAGATTATCCAGCTCACCGGCCATCTCCTCGATCATATTGCCCATAAGAATAATATTCTCGGTCGCACTCTGCGTCTCTTCCGCCTGAGATCCTGCTCCGATCGCAATCTCATTGACTGCCTTCTCCATCTGTTCAACATGCTCACTCGTAATGCTTGTTCTATTGCGCATATTGTCCGATGCCTCTAACAGTTCCTTACTTCCCTGAATAACATTCTTGATAATATCGGAAAGATTCTCTTCCAGCTTCTTGATCGCTCTGCAAATCTCACCCACTTCATCCGACTGCCTTAAGGATTCCTCATCAAACTTAAAGTTAAGCTTACCTTGTGCAACCTCTTCCAAAGCACTCACACCGACGTTCAGTCTCTTCGACATCTTACCAACAATAAGAATAGTAAGTATTGTACAGATGACCATAAGAACAGCCGCCAGTATCACTATGATCATAGTAATCTGTCTAATCTGAGAATCAACGATCTCTTTCTTCATACCGGCAAAAACCATACCGACAGTCTCGTTCGTTTCAAAATCAAACAACGGTATGTAATATCCGAAATACGACAACCCGGACACCGTCACATTATCGGTAAAGTATTCCTTTCCCTCTCCTAATACGGTATCCAATACTTCCTTGTCTGTCAATGTTCCCATAACACGCTGACCGCTGTCATCCTTAGCAGAGGTCATATATCTGGTATCCCCATAATAGATGGACACGTCAATATTAGCTACCTCTTTAATGTCATCTGCCATATCAACCTGCTGAGAAATGTTAAAATCACCCTTCACCAATTCATTGTTCTCATTCAGCATATATGGCTCACTGTTCATCTTCCTGAATGTACTACGCACCGCAGTCGCGGTACCACGCAGACCATCAGAAATAGTCACCGTCATCGCATCATTGATCTTCTTATTGCTGACCACTGTAATCGCCACTCCGAGTACCAGTAACGGCAAAAGTGCGATCAATAAGATTTTTTGCTTTAATTTCATCTTTTTGTTCCTCCATGCCCCTTTTTAATCAAAATGCTATATTCATTGTAGCATATTTATAAAGAAAATCCATCCCTAATTTTTAAAAATTTCACTGGGATAACTTTCCGCTCTTAAGTGTAAAAAGAAAATAAACCCTGCAGTCATAGCAGGGTTTACCTTTTATTCATTTACCTTAAACAAGCTCAAGAACTACTTCCATCGCTGCATCGCCTTTACGGGGACCGATCTTAATGATTCTTGTATAGCCACCGTTACGGTTTGCATACTTAGCGCCGTACTCATCGAAAATCTTGGCAGCCAAGTCTACTTCCTTCGTGTTTTTCTTTCTGCCGGCCGCTGCTGTAGGCACTTCCGTTACCGGATATAAAACCTTCAGCATCTGTCTTCTGGCATGCAGTCTGGAGGGCAGATCCTTCCTGATCTCTTTCTCTACCATATCATATACGGTAACCTTCTTGCCATCTACCACTTCTTTGACTCTCTTGCCATCTTTATCCTTGCGCGGTACTTTAGCGGTAACTTTAACATTCTCGAAGTTATCTTTCTCCTTCACCGCCAGTGCAATGAGGCCTTCTGCCACTTTACGTACCTCTTTCGCTCTTGCCTCTGTAGTAACGATCCTTCCGTTATACAAAAGCGCCGTAACCTGATTTCTAAGTAATGCTTTTCTCTGGTCAGATGTTCTGCCGAGTTTTCTGTATTTTGCCATAACTGGCTCCTTTCTCACTGGGGAGTTCTCTCCCTCATCATGGTGTACATCCGGCCACGCACTTTGGACTTACTTACCGAATGCGTCAACAGTTTCCATTCATGAGTAAGGCTTACGGGTGCTCTTTGGGCTTATCCCTTATGCCTTCTTACTTGAAGATTCTCTCTTACGATCAAACCTCATCGCTGGGGTTTAACTGTAAGCCTAACTCCTTTAACTTTGCCAATACTTCTTCTAAGGATTTACGTCCGAGATTGCGGACTTTCATCATATCCTCGGAAGTCTTATTCGTCAGTTCTTCCACTGTATTGATACCAGCTCTCTTTAAGCAGTTGTATGAACGGACTGACAACTCCAATTCGTCAATGCTCATCTCGAGAACCTTCTCCTTCTCATCGTCTTCCTTCTCAACCATCACTTCTGCAGTCTTGGCATTCTCAGACAGATCAATGAACAGGCTTAAATGTTCGCTCAACACCTTCGCGGCAAGGCTGACAGCCTCATCAGGCTCTAATGTTCCATTCGTGTAGACATCCAGCGTCAGTTTATCATAGTCCGTGATCTGACCGACACGTGTATTCTCCACTGTCACATTCACTCTCTCTACAGGCGTATAGATAGAATCGACGGCGATCACACCAATTGGCAGATCCTCTGTTTTATTCCGATCAGAACTTACATATCCTCTGCCTCTGGTGATCGTCAACTCCATATATAATTTAGTGTCTTTACCACTTAATGTCGCAATCACTAAGTCCGGATTCAGTATTTCAATATCCTGATCAACCTGAATATCTGATGCTCTGACAACTCCTTCGCCCTCATACTCAATGTACGCGGTTTTAGGCTCATTGGTATCGCTGCTATTCTTTATTGCAAGGCTCTTGATGTTCATGATAATCTCAGTAACATCTTCCTTCACACCGGGAATAGAACTAAATTCATGTAAAACACCTTCGATTTTAACCTGGCTTACTGCAGCACCCGGTAAAGAAGAAAGCATAATTCTTCTAAGAGAATTTCCCAGAGTAATTCCGTAACCTCTTTCTAAGGGCTCAACTACGAATTTACCATACTTTTTATCTTCTGAGATTTCTGTAACCTCAATATTCGGTCTCTCAAAATCAAACACGCAAATACCCTCCTTTGCGAACAATGCTATCGCTATGAAAGTTGTTGACTTTCATAGCATGGATGGCCATGCGGCCCGCCAAACGGCAGGCTGTGCATGATGGATTTTACTTAGAATATAACTCGACAATAAGCATCTCATTAACCGGAACGTCGATCATCTCTCTTGTCGGAAGGTATTTCACCGTTCCCTTTAATGCTTCCTGGTCCACTTCGAGCCATTCCGGAACAAGTCTTCCACCTGTCACCTCCAGAATGTCTTTGTATCTCTGTAAGGATCTGGACTTCTCCCTTACTTCGATCACATCACCAGCTTTGACCAGATAAGACGGAATATGAACCGCTTTACCATTTACCAGAAAATGCTTATGGCCCACGATCTGTCTTGCTTCTCTTCTCGTTCTTGCAAATCCCATTCTGAATACAATGCTGTCCAGTCTGCTCTCAAGCATGACCATAAGGTTTTCACCGGTCATTCCCTTCATTCTTTCAGCTTTCTGGTAGTAGTTTCTGAAAGGTTTCTCCAGTACGCCATAGATGAATTTTGCTTTCTGTTTCTCTCTCAACTGAAGACCATACTCGCTGATCTTCTTACCAGCCCTCGCTGATGTTCTGTTGGATTTCTTATCATATCCTAAAAAAACAGGATCTAAATCAAGTGATCTGCATCTTTTCAATACAGGAACTCTGTTTACTGCCATTGTTTTTGGCTCCTCTCATATAATTTTGTTTACAGTGCAAGTATTTTGCTCCGCATAGAACATGCTGCGCAAAATGACACCTTCTTCCAAATCTTTACTACATTCTATCTGTACAAAATATAGGATTCTAATGCAGAATATACTTCTACATTAGAACTTCTCTTTATCGCTATACGCGACGACGCTTAGGCGGACGACATCCATTATGCGGTACAGGCGTCACGTCGCGGATGCTTGTCACTTCCAAGCCGCAAGCCTGCAATGCGCGGATCGCTGCTTCACGTCCCGAACCAGGACCTTTCACCATAACGTCCACTGTCTTTAAGCCATGGATCAAAGCAGCTTTTGCTGCTGTCTCTGCAGCCATCTGTGCTGCATAAGGAGTAGATTTCCTTGAACCTCTAAAACCAAGACCACCTGCACTTGCCCAGCTCAATGCGTTACCCTCTGTATCCGTCAGAGTAACGATCGTATTGTTAAAAGAAGACTGGATATGTGCCTGTCCACGTTCAACGTTTTTCTTTACACGCTTTTTTGTCACTTTTTTGGTAACTTTTTTAGCCATAATAAACTAACCTACTTTCTCTCTTTCTACATCGAATGTTATACCGCCCGGAAATATGATTCCTGTACATATCTCCACTCTCATGATCTCTGTTCTTAAGATCACATTATTTCTTCTTGTTTGCCACTGTTCTCTTAGGACCTTTTCTTGTTCTCGCATTTGTTTTGGTCTTCTGTCCGCGAACCGGAAGTCCTTTCCTGTGACGGATACCTCTATAGCATCCGATTTCCTGAAGACGCTTGATGTTCAGCGCGATCTCTCTTCTCAGATCACCTTCCACCATATAATCCCTGTCGATCACCTCGGCAAGTCTCTTGACCTCATCATCAGTTAATTCTCTGACACGGGTATCCGGATTTACATTAGCTGCCTCCAGAATCTTATTGGCGCTTACTCTACCAATACCATAGATATAAGTCAAGCCAATCTCCACGCGTTTCTCTCTGGGTAAGTCAACACCTGCAATACGAGCCATTTATGTTTCCTCCATTTTCTTTGAGTCTGCATATGATTTTCCTGCAGTATACTCATAATCTTGCAAACGATCTTATCCACAAGCGGATAAAATCGCCTTTACTAATTGATTGGGGTAGGTTCTACCCAATCGGATCAGGCGCTCCGATCTATCCAAACACGATTGTTGGTATCAAAAAGTAATCTCCGATAGGCTCTTTTATCTATATTATAATCAGTACCGCCCTCTATGATAAGCGCCCGAAAATCTATGACGCTCTCTGAATGTATAACTACACGCAGGATAAAAACGGTAACTGCAGCCGCTCATAATACAAAGATTTCTTTGAAACTCATCTAAAAGAACCCCGTCTAAAACTTAGAATATTCGGGATTAACCTTGTACCTGTTTGTGTTTCGGATTTTCACAGATCACTCTGATCTTTCCTTTTCTTTTAATGATCTTGCATTTTTCGCAAATCGGTTTTACTGATGATCTAACTTTCATCTCAAACCCTCCTTTCAAAAAAGACCGTTTCATATTATATCACCAAATCCTATATTTGACAAGACTAAATAAAACTTCTTTACTTGTCACGCCAAATAATTCTTCCCTTAGAAAGATCATAAGGTGATAATTCTAAAGTTACACGATCCCCCGGCAGAATACGTATAAAATTCTGACGAAGTTTACCGCTTATATGCGCCAATACGACATGACCGTTCTCCAGTTCAACCTGAAACATCGTATTGGGTAACTTTTCGATCACTGTTCCTTCGATTTCAATTACATCAGCCTTAGACATTTGCTTCCTCCTGATACCTTTTAATTGTTCTCTTGATTTCCAGATCGCTGTAACCGTCATTTGGTCTTTCCGTCTGTATCTTCCTGATGATCTGAATATGCTTCTTGTTTTTCTTCTTCGGCGCCGCAACGGTTCTTTTCCGGCCGTCGGCTAAATATACATATTCGTCATCTTCTCCTGTTATGACATATATCTTTCTTTTATCATGTCCTGCTTTTGATACAGCAAGCATTCCTATCATGGCAGCCTCCATTACCTGTGACTCTTACCCTTTAAACCAGCGTCAATATTTCCGGTTCTCCATCCGTGATCAGCACCGTATTCTCATAATGTGCCGAAAGAGAATGGTCAATGGAAATAACTGTCCAGTCATCCGCAAGCCATTCGACCTCCGCTGTCCCCATATTGATCATCGGCTCGATCGCCAGGGTCATACCAGGCCGCAGCTTCATACCTCTTCTCCGCTGTGCAAAGTTCGGTATCTGTGGATCCTCATGCAACTTTGTGCCGATGCCATGCCCTACAAGCGCTCTGACGATCCCATAACCAAAAGGTGTAACATAAGCGTCGATCGCATTGGAGATATCAAACAGCCGGTTCCCTGCCCTGGCCATCTTAATGCCCTCAAAGAAACTCTGCTTCGTCACATCCAACAATCTCTGCGCTTCCGCGCTGATCTGCCCCACCGCATGCGTTCTCGCCGCATCAGAATGATAGCCTTTGTAGATCAAACCGGTATCCAGACTGACAATGTCACCTTCCTGTATGATATGGGAATCCCTGGGGATCCCATGCACTACCTCTTCATTTACGGAAACACATACCGATGCCGGATACCCCTGATAATGCAGAAAGTTCGGTGTGCATCCTCTCTCCCTGATCAGCTTCTCACACATCCTGTCTATATCTTTCGTAGATATACCCGGCCGGATCATTCTGCCAAGTTCCTCATGTACTTCTGCCAGCAGTCTTCCTGCCTCCCGCATACATGCTATTTCTCTCGGAGATTTTATCGTTACAGCCATTTTCTCTTCTCCATGATATTGTTCCTACTTGCACCTCATGTCTTTCCAGACACAAGTTTCCTTTAAAAAGGAGGGTGCCACTTATTCTATTCAGACTCATTCGGAGTGCTCAAGATATCTACGATATCATGAAAGACCTCCTGCATCTGCTTTGTACCGTCTACCGTCTTAAGAATGCCCTTCTTATTATAAAAATCGATCAGTGGCTGTGTCTGTGCGTGGTAGACATCCAGACGTCTGCCAACAGTCTCCGGTCTGTCGTCTTCCCGCAGCACCAACTCTTTCCCGCACACATCACAGATTCCTTCTGTCCTGGGTTTGATATATTCGATATGGTAAGTTGCCCCACAGGAAATGCATGCGCGTCTGCCGCTCATCCTTCTGATAATATTCTCATCCGGCACATCCACATCGATGGCATGGTCGATCTTGTCATCCAGTTCGGAAAGCGCCCGATCCAGCACCTCCGCCTGCGGAATATTTCTTGGGAAACCATCCAACACATAGCCGTTGCCGCAGTCATCCTGCGCCACTCTGTCCATAAGAATCTTCACCGTCAGCTCATCCGGCACAAGCAGCCCCTGATCCATATACTCTTTTGCTTCCATACCAAGCGCGGTACCGTTTTTAATATTGGCTCTGAAAATATCCCCTGTTGAAATATGCGGAATATCATATTTCTCCGCGATCATTTTAGCCTGCGTTCCCTTACCTGCACCGGGAGCACCTAACATTATAATTTTCATAGTTACCTCCATTCCGAAGCGCTTTTCAATTTTTAAGAAAGGGACGCCTCAGTCACCCTGCTCGTCCCTTCCATACCTGCACCTCATATCTTCTTCGGCACATATTGTTCTTCCTATAGATTCATTAGTCGTTCAAAAATCCTTTATAATTACGAACCAGCATCTGAGATTCGATCTGCTTGATCGTCTCAAGAACAACACTGACAATAATGATCAGGCTTGTTCCGCCAAAAGATACGCTTGCACCAAAAATACCATTGAAGAAATATGGTACAATACATACGATCGTAAGTCCGACTGCACCAATGAAGACAATATTGTTGAGCACCCTCGTAAGATATTCACTGGTCGGCTTACCCGGTCTGATGCCCGGTATAAAACCGCCCTGCTTCTTCATATTCTCTGCAATCTCTATCGGATTGAAGGTAATGGATGTATAAAAATATGCAAACAGAATGACCAATGCAATATATACAACCAGACCAATGGAATAAACCGGGCGTTCCGGATTACACCAATAATTGGAATTCATCCCCATCATTATATGGCCCCAAACACCTGATCCGTCGATATTGAACAGCGAGGTAACGATACTCGGAATCTGCAGCAGTGATGATGCAAAGATTACCGGGATAACACCCGCCGTGTTTACCTTAAGCGGAAGGTTTGTTGTCTGTCCGCCAACCATCTTCCTGCCTTGTACCTTTTTGGCGTACTGAACGGGAATCCTACGCACACCATCGTTCAAAATGATGACAAGAACCACCATCAGCAGGATAACAGCAATGATTATGATCGCCGCTACCGCACCTTTGGCGATCGATCTGCCAATGACAAACTGCTGGAAAAGCTGTGTAATGTCCTGCGGAACCCGCGACAGGATATTGATCGTCAACACGATGGAAATACCATTGCCAATACCATTTTCCGTAATCCGTTCTCCGATCCACATCAAGAATGCACTTCCTGCCGTCAAAGCCATGATGACGGTAATAACACTAAATGCATTGTATGTCTGCAAAAGACCCTGTCTACCAAAACCGATCGCCATGGCACTGGACTCGATCAGTGCGAGGACTACTGTCACATATCTTGTGATGGATGCGATCTTCTTCCTTCCGTCAGCACCGTCTCGCTGCATCTCTTCCAGTTTCGGAATTGCGATCGTCATAAGCTGCATAATGATCGAAGATGTGATATATGGTGTGATATTCAATGCCAGAATCGACATACGCAGGAACGACCCACCTGTAAAAGCATCAAGTAAATTGAAAGCATCGCCTGACTGTGACTGCTGTTCAAACCAGTTCGCAAAAAAGGTTGTATTGATACCCGGAACCGGCAGCTGTGATCCGAAACGGATCACAACTAACATCAGAAACGTAAACACGAGTTTCTTTCTGATTTCCTTGATTTTTAACGCATTCTTTAAGGTTGTTAACATTAAATCACCTCTGCTGTTCCACCAAGTGCCTCGATTTTCTCCTTAGCGGATGCACTGAAGGCACCTACCTTCACATCGAGCTTCTTGGTAAGTTCTCCGTTTCCAAGAATCTTAACGCCATCACGCGGATGCTTAACGATTCCCTTCTCGATCAATGCATCGACATCGACGGTCGCGCCATTGTCAAATACTTCCAGTGCGCTTAAATTGATTGCCACGATCTCCTTAGAGTTTCTGCATTTAAATCCTCTCTTGGGAAGACGTCTGTACAATGGCATCTGTCCACCTTCGAAGCCTGCTCTCGGTGCTCCGGAACGAGCCTTCTGACCTTTGTGTCCCTTGCCGGCTGTCTTTCCGTTGCCCGAACCATGTCCACGGCCTCTTCTAAAATTATCACTATGCACTGACCCGGCAGCGGGTCTTAAATTTGATAATTCCATTCTGACACCTCCTTTTATACTTCTTCTACTTTTACCATATGTCTTACTCTCTGGATCTGGCCTCTCGTTGACGCATTGTCCGGCAGTTCTACTGTCTGATTGAGTTTACGGAGCCCCATAGCTTCGATCGTTGCTCTGCTCTTGGGCACCTGGCCAATGGTAGATTTCACCAAAGTAATTTTTAATTTCTTATCTGTTACCTTCTTTTCTGCCATCTCTTTTTCCTCCTAAATCTTCTAAAAAACTTCCAGCAGCTTAGGCGCGGATTTCATCCACAGCCTTGCCACGGTTCTTAGCTACTTCTTCAGGAGTCTTCAACTGGCTTAAACCTGCGATTGTAGCAAGTACAACGTTCTGCTTATTGTTAGAGCCCAAAGACTTCGTACGGATATTCTTGATGCCTGCAAGTTCACATACGATACGTGCAGGACCTCCTGCGATAATACCGGTACCTTCCGGAGCTCTCTTCAAAAGAACAGAAGCGGAACCGAATTTCCCGATGAAATCATGTGTAATACTGTTCTTCTCATCCAATGCAACGGGAACCAGGTTCTTGATCGCATCTTCCTTACCTTTACGAATTGCCTCAGGGATTTCAGTTGCCTTACCTAAGCCCGCACCAACATGGCCGTTGCCGTCACCGACTACTACCAGTGCCGTGAAACGCATGTTACGACCACCTTTAACAACCTTAGTAACACGTTTGATCGTTACTACTTTTTCAGTCAATTCCAACTGACTTACATCAATGATTGTACGTCTCATGTGATTTCCCTCTCCCTTCCTAGAATTCTAAGCCAGCTTCTCTGGCCGCGTCAGCTAATGCTGCAATCTTACCCTGGTATATAAAGCCGCCTCTGTCAAAGACAACCGTCTTAATGCCTTTCTCAATTGCTCTCTTAGCGATTACTGTTCCTAAATATGCCGCTGCATCAACGTTATTGGTCTTTTCCAGTTCAGCTTTTACATCTTTCTCAAGAGTAGAAGCTGCAACTAAAGTATTTCCAACTGTATCGTCAATAATCTGAGCATACATATGATTGTTGCTTCTAAACACAGAAAGGCGAGGTCTCTCGGCCGTGCCGCTGAAACGGTTACGCACTCTGTTGTGTTTTTTTACACGAACTTTTTGTCTTGATTCTTTCTTAACCATTTTTACCCATGCTCCTTTCGATTATTTCTTACCAGTCTTACCAACTTTACGTCTAATTGTCTCATCAGCATACTTAATACCCTTACCTTTATAAGGCTCCGGTCTTCTCTTATCTCTGATCTCAGCCGCAAATTGACCAACTTTTTCTTTATCAATACCTTTGACGATGATGACGTTCTGTCCTTCCATGACAGTCTCGATCCCCTCGGGATCCGTCATCTCAACCGGATGAGAATAACCAAGATTCAGTGTCAGAACCTTGCCGGACTTGGATGCCCTGTAACCAACACCGTTTACTTCCAGCTTCTTCTCATAACCGGACGTAACACCGACCACCATATTGTTGATCAGTGTTCTTGTCAGACCGTGGAACGATCTCATCTTCTTCAGATCATTGGGTCTGGATACTACTACCTGATCGCCTTCAACTTTAATCTCCATCTCTGCCGGAAGCACTCTCTCAAGTGTTCCCTTGGGACCTTTTACAGTCACTTTATTATTTTCTGCAACCTCCACAGTTACGCCTGCAGGAATCGCGATTGGCATTCTTCCTATACGTGACATGCCCGTACCTCCTTATATTTTTGCTGCATGACAGCATGCAGTTCCCAATCCCGGCCAAAGGCCAGGATAACTTCTGTTAAACGCTCCTCTTTACCAAACAAAGGCTAACACTTCGCCGCCTACCTGCAATTCTCTTGCCTTCTTATCGGTCACAACACCCTGATTCGTGGAGATGATCGCCACACCGAGACCGCCAAGTACTCTGGGCAGTTCATCCTTGCCGGCGTACACACGAAGACCCGGCTTGGAGATTCTCTTGATACCGGAGATGATCTTATCATTCTTGTCCTCGCCGTATTTCAGTGTGATATGGATCGTCTTGAAGTTTCCATTGTCGATCACATCAAATTTCCTTATATATCCTTCGTCCAGAAGAATCTGCGCAATCGCCAGCTTCATCTTGGATGAGGGTACATCTACTGTATCATGTTTTGCAGTATTTGCATTACGGATTCTTGTAAGCATATCTGCAATAGGATCGCTCATTGTCATGATTTTTCCTCCTTATATCATAATTGCCTTTCTCAGCCATCTATCCTATTTCAATATACCGGAAGATCGTATCTGCATCCCTTCTCCGGTCTGTCATTATACCGGAAGAATGAGCGCGTCAGCGATATTCTTCCCAACGAAACATAGTTTTCTTAAGTGCGGTCCTCTCGCATCTTAGTAAAACTTTTCGTTGTTTTACCAGCTTGCTTTCTTAACGCCGGGAATCTGACCTTTATATGCTAACTCACGGAAGCAAATTCTGCAAATTCCGTATTTTCTCAAATAAGCATGTGGACGACCACAAATTTTGCAACGGTTATATTCCCTTGTAGAGAATTTCGGTTTACGCTGCTGTTTGATCTTCATTGCTGTCTTAGCCATGAATTTTCCTCCTTCTATTTAGCAAATGGCATATTAAACAATCTCAACAACTCACGGGCTTCTTCGTCAGTCTTAGCCGTGGTAACGAAGATAACGTCCATACCTCTTACCTTATCTACCTTGTCATACTCAATCTCCGGAAAGATGATCTGCTCCTTGATACCAAGCGCATAGTTACCTCTTCCATCAAAGGAATTCGGATTCACACCTCTAAAGTCACGTACACGGGGAAGCGCAAGGTTTACGAGACGATCCATAAACTCGTACATCTTATCACCACGAAGCGTTGTCTTACAACCGATGGACTGTCCCTCTCTGATCTTAAAGTTAGCGACAGAGTTCTTTGCCTTCGTAACGATAGCTTTCTGACCAGTGATGGTTTCCATATCACTTACAGCCATTTCCAAAACTTTGGCATTTTCCTTCGCCTCGCCAACGCCCATGTTGACTACGATCTTGTCAAGCTTCGGAACTTCCATAACATTTTTATATCCAAACTTTTTGACCATAGCATCTACGATCTCGTTTTTATACATCTCTTTCAGTCTACTACTCAACGTTTTAGACCTCCTTTCTTAGAATTAGTCGATGATATCGCCTGTGGACTTGGCGAAACGTACCTTCTTGTCGTTCTCATACTTAAAGCCGATCCTTGTCGCCTTGCCTTTGTGGACATACATTACGTTGGAAGCGTCGATGGGTGCTTCCTTCTGCACGATACCGCCGTTCTGGTTTGCCGCTGAGGGTTTCTCATGCTTAATGATCATATTAACACCTTCCACCAGAACCTTTCCGTTCTTTCTATCAACGGAAATTACCTTGCCTTCTTTGTCTTTATCTTTACCGGCGATCACCTTCACCGTATCACCCTTCTTAATCTTAAATGTTGACATACCGGCACCTCCTATAATACTTCCGGAGCCAGTGAAACAATTTTCATAAACTGTTTATCACGAAGCTCTCTCGCTACTGGCCCAAAGATACGGGTTCCTCTCGGAGTCTTGTCATCCTTGATGATAACAGCAGCATTTTCGTCAAATCTGATATAAGAACCGTCTTTGCGGCGAGCACCTTTGACGCTACGCACAACTACAGCCTTCACAACATCGCCTTTTTTTACAACGCCGCCTGGTGTTGCATCTTTGACCGTAGCAACGATCACATCACCAATACGCGCATATCTTCTTGTAGATCCGCCTACGACTCTGATGCAAAGGATCTCTTTCGCACCGGTGTTGTCAGCGACCTTAAGTCTGCTTTCCTGTTGAATCATGCTAATTTCTCCTTCTTTCCATATTCACCATAAAACCATTGATCACTCATACCGAGTCGCTTTTATTTTGCTCTCTCAACGATCTCAACAAGTCTCCATCTCTTATCCTTGGACAAAGGCCTGGTCTCCATTACTTTAACGGTATCACCGATATTACAGTCGTTGTTCTCATCATGTGCCTTTAATTTATATGTCTTCTTTACAATTTTATTGTAGAGCGGATGCTTAACATGGTTTTCGATTGCCACAACAATCGTCTTGTCCATCTTGTTGCTGGTCACTTTGCCAGTACGAGTTTTCCGTAAATTTCTCTCCACGATCGATTCTCCTTTCCTATGATTTCAGTAAGATGAAATCGCAAGAATTGCTTTGCAATTCTTACAGCACTGTTGCCTAATTTATTGTTTTTGCCTTCTGCGTGATCACTGTCTGAATCCTGGCAATGTTCCTTCTAACATCCTTGATCCTTGCCGTATTGTCCAGCTGATTCGTCGCATTCTGGAATCTCAGGTTGAAAAGTTCTTTCTTCGCATCAACCAGCGCCTGCGCTAATTCTACATCTGACTTATTCTTTAAATCTTCTACAAACTTATTAGTTTTCATTAGATACACCGCCTTCCAAGTCTGCTTTAGAAACAATTTTACATTTACATGGAAGCTTATGTGTTGCCAGACGTAACGCTTCTTTCGCCACCTCTTCAGATACTCCTGCGATTTCAAACATTACGCGTCCGGGCTTAACAACCGCTACCCAGTATTCCAGGGTACCCTTACCGGAACCCATACGTGTTTCTGCCGGTTTTGATGTTACAGGTTTGTCAGGGAAAATCTTGATCCAAACTTTACCACCACGCTTAATATAACGTGTCATGGCAATACGTGCTGCCTCGATCTGGTTCGATTTGATCCAGCACGGCTCCATTGCCACAATACCGTATTCACCATAAGTGATCGTATTACCGCGGGAAGCTTTACCGCTCATAGATCCACGGAACTGTTTACGACGTTTTACTCTTTTAGGCATTAACATTATTTATCGCTCCCTTCCGCGTTAGATTTTGTAGGAAGTACCTCGCCTTTGTAAATCCATACTTTGACACCCAGCTTACCGTATGTGGTGTCTGCCTCTGCAAATCCATAGTCAATATCTGCTCTCAGTGTCTGAAGCGGGATGGTTCCCTCGCTGTAGAACTCTGTACGCGCGATATCCGCACCGCCCAGACGTCCGGCTACAGCCGCCTTGATACCCATAGCGCCTGCCTTCATGGTTCTGCCCATGCAGGACTTCATGGCACGTCTGAAAGATATACGGTTTTCCAGCTGCTGTGCAATATTCTCTGCAACGAGCTGTGCATCTCTGTCAGGTCTCTTGATCTCCTTGATATCTACGAGAACCTTCTTGTCTGTCAACTTGGAAAGTTCCTTCTTGGTCACTTCGATCTCTGCGCCGCCTTTACCGATCACAACACCCGGCTTTGCGGTGTAGATGATAACCTTCACTCTGTCAGACGCTCTCTCGATCTCGATCTTAGAGATGCCTGCGCTGTATAACTTCTTCTTTAAATATTCTCTGATATTGTAATCTTCTACTAAAAAGTCAGCAAACTCTCCGTCAGCATACCACTTGGAATCCCAATCCTTGATGATACCGACTCTCAATCCGTGCGGATTAACTTTCTGTCCCATGTTGTTCTCCTTCCTAATCTGATCCTATCTTGCATCGAGAACGATCGTGATGTGGCTCATTCTCTTCTCAATCCTGTAAGCTCTGCCCTGTGCTCTGGGCTGAATCCGCTTCATGGTAGGTCCTTTATTTGCATAGCACTCCGCTATATAAAGATTTTCCGGATTCGGATACTTTGTAGGGTCCTGACTGTATTTGTACTCGGCGTTTGCGATCGCCGACTCCAGCAGCTTCTTGATGATGCTGGATGCATATCTAGGATTATATGCAAGGATTCCGAGCGCTGTCTCGACATCCTTCCCCCTGATCGCATCTAACACGAAACAAGCTTTCTGTACAGACACACGCGCGTAAGACAGCTTCGCTGAAGGTCTGACATCCTTGTTCGCGTTTCTCTCTCTCTTTATCTGGGATCTATGTCCTTTAGCCATAGATTGAAGCCTCCTTTCAAATTAGCGAACTTTGGACTTTCTCTCGTCCTTATCATGTCCTCTATAAGTTCTGGTCGCCACGAACTCGCCGAGCTTGTGTCCAACCATATCCTCTGTAACATATACCGGTACGTGCTTTCTTCCGTCATGAACCGCAAATGTATGTCCTACGAAGGAAGGAAAAATAGTAGAACGACGGGACCAGGTCTTAATAACCTGCTTCTGTCCCGACGCATTAAGTGCGTCTACTTTCTTCAGTAAGCTCGCATCTGCAAATGGTCCTTTTTTCAGTGATCTAGCCATTTCAAACCTCCTAATTTTCTCTCTGTTCTCACAACCTATGGAAGAATTATCCGTGATTTCTTCCAAACATGATGCAGATTTTCTTAAGGTGCGTTTTCGCACCTTGGAAATCTTCATGTCAGGCATACATTAGATCTTGGAGCCAAGTATCCCGGCACCCCGAACTTCTTTATGCCTTTTATTTGATGGATCTGCCGTCTCTTCTTCTTACGATCAGCTTGTTGGACGCTTTCTTCTTCTTACGTGTCTTCAAGCCAAGTGCAGGTTTGCCCCAAGGTGTGCTCGGACCAGGACGACCGATCGGTGCACGACCTTCACCACCACCATGCGGATGGTCGTTGGGGTTCATAACGGAACCGCGGACTGTAGGACGGATACCCATATGACGCTTACGTCCCGCCTTACCGATCTTGATCAGGTTGTGATCTACATTGCCGACTGTACCTACGGTCGCACGGCATAAGATCGGAACCATTCTCATCTCGCCGGAAGGTAATCTCAGTGTGGCGTACTTGCCTTCCTTCGCCATGAGCTGTGCGCTGTTACCCGCAGAACGAACCATCTGTCCGCCCTTGCCGGGGTATAACTCAATATTGTGGATCAGAGTACCTACAGGAATCTCAGACAGCGGCAAGCAATTGCCCACTCTGATCTCCGCCTCGGGACCGTTCATGACTTTCATGCCAACTTTCAAGCCTTCCGGAGCGATGATATATGCCTTCTCGCCATCCTCATAGCAGATGAGCGCGATGTTGGCTGTTCTATTCGGATCGTACTCGATGCCGACCACCTTGGCCGGAATACCGTCCTTCATTCTCTTGAAATCGATGTTTCTGTATAATCTTCTGCTTCCGCCGCCATGATGTCTGACTGTGATCTTACCCTGATTGTTACGTCCTGCATTCTTCTTCAAAGAAGTGCAGAGCGATTTCTCAGGTGTGCTCTTCGTAATCTCAGAAAAGTCAGAGCCCGTCATGTTACGTCTGGAAGGGGTATATGGGTTATATGTCTTGATTCCCATGATCTTTTCTCCTTTTCTTATCAGATTTTTGCGCGGAGCCTTATCTGTCCGGCCCGCATACCTTATCTTACACTTCACTGCCCAGGAAGGAATCCCTTAATAAATTCCATACGAATATGTCGTTTCTCTTAGGCCGCGTATCCTAGAGGTCTTAGAAAAACGCATCGCATTCTTACAGGCCTGTGAAGATCTCGATATCCTTGCTGTCCTCTGTCAGCTGTACGATAGCCTTCTTGGTCTTGGCAGTCTTGCCGTAAACCATACCACGTCTCTTCGTCTTGCCGTCCTGATTCATGGTGTTGACTTTCGCAACCTTAGTTCCCTCGAACATCTTCTCAACAGCTTCCTTGATCTGCGTCTTGTTAGCTTCCGGATGAACCAGGAAAGTATATTTCTTCTCGCTCATGCCAGCCATACTCTTCTCGGTGATGACCGGTTTGAGGATTACATCATAATACTGAATCGCTGCCATTATGCATACACCTCCTCGATCTTAGCCACGGCATCCTTCGTGATCACAAGCGTGTCACCTTTCAGGATATCGTATACGTTGATGTCCTTTGCCACTACTGTGGAAATGGTCGGCAGATTTCTTGCGGAGCAGATTACATTTGCATCCTGTTCACCGATCACCACCATAGCCTTCGTTACTTTAAGGTTATCCATAACCTCTTTAAACTTCTTCGTCTTGATATCATTAAGCTTCAGCTCATCCAATACGATCAGCTTATTGTCCTGTACTCTGCTCGTGAGAACAGATTTGAGGGCCAGCTGCTTCTCTTTCTTATTCATCTTGAAAGAGTAATCTCTCGGAACGGGAGCAAAC
>ERZ779637.503-NODE-503-length-24876-cov-14.946416_pt1 | contig 24876 bp, 23 predicted proteins | sample MGYA00514196_ERZ779637 | MGnify/ENA primary metagenome ERZ779637 (study PRJEB29562, sample SAMEA4376700) | mouse gut metagenome | isolation source: Cecum | study: EMG produced TPA metagenomics assembly of the A DSS colitis mouse model was used to assess the...
GGTAGTCGAAGCCCATCTCGTTGTTGGTGCCGTAGGTGATGTCGGCGGCGTAGGCGGCCTGACGCTGGGCCTTGTCCAGGCCGTGGACGATGAGGCCCACAGTGAGGCCCAGGAAGCGGTAGACCTTGCCCATCCACTCGCTGTCGCGCTTGGCAAGGTAGTCGTTGACCGTGACGATGTGGACGCCCCGGCCGGTGAGGGCGTTGAGATAGGCGGGGAGGGTGGCCACCAGGGTTTTGCCCTCGCCGGTCTTCATCTCAGCGATGCGGCCCTGGTGAAGCACCACGCCGCCCACCAGCTGCACCCGGTAGGGCCGCAGCCCCAACACCCGGTGCGCCGCCTCCCGCACCACGGCGAAGGCCTCCGGCAGCAGATCGTCCAGGGTCTCGCCCTGCTCCAGGCGGGACTTGAACTCCGGCGTCTTGGCGGCGAGCTGGGCGTCCGTCAGGGCCTTGCAGTCCGTCTCCAGGGCCTCGATCTTGTCCACGACGGGGTAGATCTGCTTGAGCTCCCGCTCGCTGTAGGTGCCGAAAAGTTTCGTAATCAAACCCATTATTGTATACTCCTCTGTCGTAAGAGTTGATTTGCACACACAAATACAGAGTATAGTATACCACATATTCCCGCGTTTGCAAGGAGGTTTATTGCGGGGGCCAGGGAAATCCCTTTTTACAGCGGCAGATGAATCCCTTCGGGATTTATGCCCGCAGAGGTCAATCTGCCGCGGCAAAAATTCATTTCCATGCGCTTCCCCCAGCAGGTCCCCCGCGCGTCTGAGGCCCTGCGCCCAATACAGGGCGCAGGGCCTCTCGTCAGCTTACACGCTGAACCAGCGGATCTCGTTGGCGTCCAGCTCCAGGCGGGAGCTGCCGCCGTCGGTATACACTGTGGTGGACTGGGGCTCGTAGGTGTTGTTCACCACGCAGTACTTTCCACGGTCCAGGAAGGCGTGGACCTCCGCGTTGAAATTGCTGGAGAACCACCGGTGCAGCTCCGCCTCCCCGTGGGCGCTCCAGAGGATAGCCCGGTAGAGCAGGCGGCTGTTCTCGAAGGAGTAGGGCAGGCCGGAGACGTACACCGCCCGGCCCTGGCCGAACTCGTTCACCGCCAGCTGCACCTCCCGCTCCCGCTGGACCAGCACCTGGGCCCCGGGCAGGGCGTAGATCCCCCGCTGGCCCTCGCCGAAGTCCACCGGTCCGGTGCAGTCGGCCAGGAGGAAGTGGTCCGGGTGCTCCTCCCAGTTGTACTTGTCGTACCCCAGGGTGAAGCCGGTCTCCTTCTCCACCCCCAGCACGCCGGAGAGCTGGAGGTACCGGCCCTGGTACTGGTGGCCCGAGGGCTCGCCCACGCCGATGAGGCCGCCGCCGTTCCACACAAAGCGCTTCACCATCGCGGCAATGGCCGGGTCCTCCCAGACCGCGCCGCCGGTGTGGGCCGTGTCGCCGCCGCCGATGTTGAGCAGCACGTCCACGCCGTCCAGGACGTGGGGATCCGCCTTCAGATCGTCAAAGCTCAGAAACCGCACGTCAAAGGGCGCGCCGGACAGGGCCTCGATGGCCCCGGCGTAGGAGTAGTTCTGCTTCTGGTACAGGGCGTGGTGGACCATGTGGCAGCCCCAGGACCGGGCCCGGCCCCAGCTGTTGAGCACGGCCACCGTCTTCACGCAGTAGGGCCGGCCGCCGCCGATGTTGGCGTACAGCTCCCGGAACTCCCTGCACACGCTCTCCACGTAGTCGATGAACTCCGGGAACTGGCAGGCCAGCTTCAGGTAGCCGCCGTAGCCGATGCGGTCAATGGGCTTGCGGAGGATGGCCCGGCGGGCGGTGACCCAGTTGACCTTGGCCTCCCGGACCGGATCCCCTCCCTCGTGGAAGGTGTCCGGGAAGAAGTAGGGCAGAAACCGGCCCTCGGTGTACTTCACCCCGGGGATGTCGGAGATGAGGCGCAGGGTGGAGCCGTTGCCCACGCTGCCCACCACCGCGTCCAGGCCGATGGTGGCAAACTCGGGCATATAGGGCTCCGTGCCGATGAAGTGGTCCCCCAGGAACATCATGGCCTCCTTGCCCAGCTCGTGGGTGATGTCCACCATCTCCCTGGCCAGCTTCGCCACCTCACGCCGCTGGAAGGCCATGAAGTCCTTGAACTCCCGGCTGGGCGTCCGGTACTGGTTGTTGTAGTAGCCCTGGTCAATGATGAACTCCGGGCGGAAGGGGTAGCCCGCCTCCTTTTCAAACTGCTCCAGAATGTAGGGGGACACGCTGGCGGAATAGCCGTACCAGTCCACGTACTTCTCCCGCTTCAGCTCGTCAAAGATGAGGGTGAACTGGTGGAAGAAGGTGGTGTAGCGGATCACGTCCACGTAGGGGTGGTCCGCGATGAACCTCCGCAGCCGCTCCATGGTGAACTTGTGGGTCTTGGGCTGGCGCACGTCAAAGGTGATCTGGTGCTCAAAGTCCTTCCAGCCGTTGGTGACGGCGTTGTACATGTGGACCGGGTCCCAGATGAGGTAGGCCAGAAAGCTCACCGTGTAGTCGTGGAAGGGCTCCGGCGCGCCGATGACCACGCACCCCGCCTCCCGATCATACCGCCACAGGTCCGCTGACAGGGGCTCGCCGGCGGTGCGGTCCATGACCTCCCACCAGCGGCGGATGTCGTCCCGGGTATTGGGCTCCATCAGCTCCCGGCTGATGCCCTGCATGAGGGGGATGGCCAGGGGCCCGCCGGAGGCGGTGTGGAACCCGGTCATGATATAGCACTGCTGCACCTCGTCCGGATTGGCCTTGGCCCAGGCGTTGTCCTTGCGGGTGGTGTAGTAGGTGGAGTAGACCTTGGCGTCCACGCTCTTGAGCTCCTGGGGAAAGTCGGTGCCGTCGCAGTCCCGGATGGCGTCCGCGCCCCAGCGCCGCACCAGCTCCAGGGTCTCGGGGACCACGTCCACGTCCGTGGGGATGGTCACCCGTCCAAACTGTTGATTTCCCATAAATGCTTCCCTTTCAGCGCTTTTTCGGGTCCTCGAAGGGCTTGTTGTACAGGGCCAGGGTCCCCAGCAGCAGGGCCAGCCCGGCCAGCATCAGCAGCAGGCCGCCCATCTGCCCGGTCTGCCGCCAGCCGTAGATCAGCAGGAACAGTCCCAGAACAAAGGTGAGCAGCATCAGGACCATCCGCAGCGCGGTGTGTTCTTTCCAAAATTGCATGTGGATCTGCCTCCTTGTGCAAGTATCCATTCTTTCTGTCAAAGAAAGGTATCCAACGAAAATGCCAGCGGGTTATCCCTTCAATCCGCCCACGGTCATGCCCTGGGTCAGCTTCTTCTGCACGCAGATATAGAGGACCAGCGTGGGCAGCATCACCAGCACCAGACCGGCGTAGAGAATGCCGTACTCCGCCGAGGACTGCTGGGCCTGCATCAGGTTCAGAAGGCCCACCGGCAGGGTCCGCTGGCCTGTGGCGCTGGCCATGAGGGTCATGGAGATGATGTACTCGTTCCAGAAGGAGAGGAAGTTGAAGAGGATGATGGTGATGATGGAGGGCTGGGCCATGGGGAAGATGATGCGCACCATGGTGGCCCCGTAGCCCGCGCCGTCGATGTAGGCCGCCTCCTCAAAGTCGTGGGGCAGGGTGGCGAAGTAGCCGGAGAGGAGGTAGATGGTGAAGGGCAGGGCCGTGGAGGCGTAGACCACCGCCAGCACGAAGAGGTTGTTGAGGAGCATGGCGCTGCCCAGGGTGGTCTTGAGGAAGGCGTCGCCGTCCTTGAGCATGAGGAAGATGGGCACCACAATATAGTTGACGTTGATAAAGAGCCCGGCCATGAAGCAGGTGTTGAGCAGCTTTCTGCCTGTGAACTGGAACCGGGACAGGCAGTAGGCCGCCGGCAGGGCCACCACCAGCAGCAGCGCCAGGCTCAGGGCCGTGACGATGACGGAGTTGACCATGTAGCTGCCCATGCTGGCCGCGTTCCAGGCGTTTACGAAGTTCTGCCAGTAGAACCCGGCGGGCAGGGCCCAGGGGTTGCCGTAGAACTCGCTGTTCTGCTTGATGGAGGCCAGGAACACCCAGGCCACAGGCACGATGATGAGCACCGCCAGGGTGATGAGGGCCGCATAGATAAAGGCCTTGAAGAGGGGCTCGCCCTTTCCGGCTGTTTTGTTCATATCCCCACCCCCTTACATTTCCAGCACGTCCCGCTCGGTGACCTTGTTGACCATGGCCGAGAGCAGGAAGGAGAACAGGAAGATCACCACGCCGGCAGCCATGGCGTAGCCGTAGAGCCCGGCGTCCTTCTGGCTGTACATGAAGCTCAGGCCCACGTCCGCCATGCCCTTGGCCACCATGGCCTTGACAAACAGGAAGGCCATATTGATGGTGGAGATGATGAAGAAGGTGAGGGTGGTGCGGATGTTGGTCCAGATGAGGGGCAGGGTGATCTGGAAGAACTGGGCCGTCCGGCCCGCGCCGTCCAGGCTGGCGGACTCGTAGAGGTCCGCGGGCACCGCGGCCATGGAGGCCATGTACATGACCATGTAGTAGCCGATGGCCTGCCAGACCATGGCGATGATGACGCTGACGATGACCATGGGCTGGTCCTTCCAGAGGACCATGACGGTCTCCCCCTTGAAGAAGGAGAGGATGCTGTTCAGCATGCCGTTCTCCGGCTTGTAGATGGCGGAGAAGATGCCGGCGATGACCACCACGGAGAGGATGTTGGGGATATAGAAGATGACCCGGAAGAAGTTCTGGCCCTTCAGCTTCTCCCGGGTGAGAATGCCGGCAAAGAGCAGGGCAAAGAAGAAGGTCACAATGGTGACAACGGCGATGAGCAGAATGGTGTTCTGCATGGCGGAGATGAACTTGGCGTCCTGGAACAGGACCTTGAAGTTGTTCAGGCCCACGAAGGTCTCTGTGGGGGAGTAGGCCCCCCGCTCAAAGAGGGACATGCGGAAGACGTTGAGGGTGGGCAGCACCATGAAGATGAAAAACAGGATGGTGGCCGGCGCTACGCACAGAAAGATAAACCGGCTGCGTTCCTTGCTGCGGCGCATGAAATCTCTCCTCTCTCTGTTGAAAAAAGCAGGCGGCGGCGAGCAAACGCTCACCGCCGCCTGCTTACGGACTATGTGATTAAGAACCTATATGGTTTGTCAGGATCAGCCCATGATGTTGGCCCGCATCTGATCGCTGGCGGCCTTCACGTCGGCAACCCACTGCTCCTGGGTGATGGAGCCGTTGACCAGGCTGTTGACGGGATCCAGGAACACCTCGCGGACAGAGCCCAGGCCGGCCACGGCGTTGTAGGCGGCGAAGTTGCCCATGGCGGCGTCGGCGCCGTTGTCATAGATGGCGTAGAACATCTTGTTGTCGCCCTCCAGATTGTCGGTCAGGCCGGGGACGGGCTGCACAGCGCCGCCCTTGGCGAAGATGGCGCAGGCCGCGTCAGAGTACAGGAAGGCCACGAACTGCTTGGCAGCGTCCATGTTGGGCGCCTCGGCGGGGATCCATGCCTGCTCCAGCCAGCAGTAGCTGGCGCCGTTGCCGCCGGCCTTGGCGGCGGGCAGGGCGGTCATGCCCCAGGCAAAGCCGTCGGCCCGGGGAGCCTCGGCCATCTCGCCCACAATCCAGGTACCGTTGGGCATGAACAGGGCCTTGTTGTCCAGGACCAGCTGCTGGTTCTGGGTGAAGTCCTGATCGTTGGCCTGGGCGGGGGTGACGGGGTTGGTGTAGCTGGCCAGCTTGGCGATGATGTCGAAGCACTGCTGGGCCTCGGGGGTATCCCAGATGCCCTCGGCGTAGGAGGTGGCCTTGTTGAAGAAGTCGGGGCCGCCCACGGAGTACATCAGCGCGTACAGGAAGGCGTCAAAGTAGCCGGTGGTGGGGTAGGTGAAGAGGTACATGTTGGGGTCCTCGGCCTTGGCCTTGTCGGCCAGCGCCCACATCTCATCCCAGGTGGCGGGCACGGTCCAGCCCTTCTCCTCAAAGAGGCCGGCGTTGTAGAACAGGCCGCAGGGGGAGTAGAACATAGGGGCCAGATAGGTCTTGCCGTCGTTGTAGGGGTTGGTGACGGAGGTGTCGGTGAAGCCGCCCACGATCTTGTCGGAGACCTTCACGCTCTCGCCGGGCACGGTCATGCTCAGCACGTCGGTGATGTCGGCGATGTTGCGGTCCTTGATGAACTGCTCGGTGAGGCCCTTCTCACGGCCGGTAGCCAGGTGGATGACGTCGGGGAAGTCGCCGCCCTGCATGGAGGGCCCGATGACGTCCTCCAGGTTCTTGTCGCAGATGAGCTCCACCTTGATGCCGGTCTCGGCGGTGAATGCGTCGCAGACCTCCTGCCACATGCCGGGATAGGCCTCCTCATAGCCGGAGGCCAGGGCGGCCACCTGGATGGTCACATCCTCGGCCGGGGCGGGAGCGGGCTCGGGGGTGCTGGGGGTCTGGCTGTCGCTGGGCTGGGTGTTGTCCTGGGCGGGGGGCTGATCGTTTCCGCCGCCGCCGCAGCCGGCCAGCAGGGACAGGACCATGACGGACGCCAGGAGCATGCTGAGAAGCTTTTTCATGTCCAATTCCTCCAAAAAATCTCGTTTCCATCCGGGACAGTCCCGGATGACACACTATAGAGTATACACCCTCCGGCGGAGGGCGCAATTCCTATGTTGCGCAACTTTTTAGATATCTTGCTCTTTTTGCTTTTTGACACAAAACAAGGAAATCTGCCCCGCGGCTTTGGGCAGAATAAATAATTTTGACAAAAGCAGGGGCTCGGAGGGCACAAATTATGGCCGCTCTCACAAAAATATTTTTAGAAGTTGCACAACAGCGGGGAAGGATTTATAATAGCCCCATAGACGGCGGTTTTTCTGGTTTTTGCGATCTTGCGGCCAAGGAGGGGATTGCCGTGAGCACTCTGCAGTACGTTCTGCCCCAGGAGGGAACGGCGGCGGCCCGGCCCAGGCTGCTGTACGTCACCCACGCCCAGTACAGCGAGGAGTGGAACTCCTCCCTCCACACCCACGCCTGCGCGGAGCTCTTCTTCATCACCCGGGGCCACGGCCTGTTCCACGTCCGCGAGGAGCGGTTCCCCGTGGCCATCAACGATCTGGTGGCGGTGAACACCGGCGTGCCCCACACCGAGGCCGGTGCGGAGGGCAGCCCCATGGAGTATGTGGTGCTGGGGGTGGAGGGCCTGGAGGCCCTGACCGGCGCCGGGGGCTGGAGCCTCATCCACATGACCGGGGAGCAGGAGATGGTCTCCGCCTGCCTGCGGATGATGACCCGGGAGATCCGGGAGGAGCAGGCCGGGTGCGCCCAGATCTGCCGGAACCTGCTGGAGGTGATCCTCCTGCGGCTGGCCCGGCGGGAGGACTTCGCCCTCTCCGACGCGCCCCCCTCCTCCAACCGGGAGTGCGGACAGGTCCGGCGGTATATTGACAACCACTTCAAGGAGAACCTGACCCTGGACCAGCTGGCGGGGCTGGTCCACGTGAGCAAGTACCACCTCTCCCACGCCTTTCAGCGCTCCTACGGCACCTCCCCCATCAGCTACCTCATCTCCCGGCGCATCCAGGAGAGCCGCTTCCTGCTCACGGAGACGGACCACACCCTCTCCCAGATCGCCCGCATCCTGGGCTTCTCCTCCCTGAGCTACTTCTCCCAGAGCTTCCGGCGGCTGGAGGGGGTGAGCCCCATGGAGTACCGCCGCCGCCACCGCCGCCAGGGGGGCTGAGGCGGCCGGATCTCCCAATTTTCGCCAAAGACCTTGCGCCCGGCGGGGTTATAGGGTATGATGGAGGAAAAGAGGCGGGGCCGCCGGAGGGAATGATAAGTGCAGTTAATGGATAAAATCATCTATTCCCCCGGTGCGCGGGGGCGGATATAATAGGGCATATCAAGCGAATAACGCTATTTTTATCACCGAAGGGAGAGCAGATCATATGTCTATTTTAGTCAGCGGCGGCGCGGGGTATATCGGCAGCCACACCTGCGTGGAGCTCATCCAGGCGGGCTGCGAGATCATCGTGGCGGACAACCTGTGCAATTCCAGCGAGGAGGCGCTGCGCCGGGTGGAGAAGATCACCGGCAAAAGCGTCCCCTTTGTCAGGACGGAGCTGTGCAATGAGGCGGAGGTGGAGGCGCTGTTTGCCAGCCATCCGGACATTGACGCGGTCATCCACTTCGCCGGGCTCAAGGCCGTGGGCGAGAGCGTGTCGAAGCCTCTGGAGTACTACGCCAACAACCTCGTCAGCACCCTCTACCTCCTCCAGGCCATGCGCCGCCACGGGGTGAAGAACTTCGTCTTCTCCTCCTCCGCCACAGTCTACGGCGATCCGGCCAGCGTGCCCATCCGGGAGGACTTCCCCACCGGCGGCACCACCAACCCCTACGGCACCTCCAAGCTGTTCCAGGAGCAGATTCTCTCGGACATCTGCGCCGCCGACCCTGAGCTGAACGTGGCCCTGCTGCGGTACTTCAACCCCATCGGCGCCCACGAGTCCGGCCTGATCGGCGAGGACCCCAACGGCATCCCCAACAACCTGGTGCCCTATATCGCCAAGGTGGCGGTGGGCCAGCTGGAGAAGGTCCACGTCTACGGCAATGACTACCCCACCCCCGACGGCACCGGCGTGCGGGACTACATCCACGTGGTGGATCTGGCCCGGGGCCACGTGGCCGCGCTGAAGAAGCTGGACACCGGCTGCGGCCTCTTTGTCTGCAACCTGGGCACCGGCAAGGGCTACAGCGTGCTGGACGTGCTCCACGCCTACGAGAAGGCCTGCGGCAGGACCCTGCCCTACTCCGTGGACCCCCGCCGGCCCGGAGACATCGCCCAGTGCTACGCCGACCCCGCCAAGGCCAGGGACGAGCTGGGCTGGGAGGCCCAATACGGCATCGACGAGATGTGCGCCTCCTCCTGGAAGTGGCAGTCCATGAACCCCAACGGATATAAAGGAGGGACGGAACAGTGACCAGGCCTGTACTGCTCATCATGGCCGCCGGCATGGGCAGCCGCTACGGCGGGCTCAAGCAGCTGGACCCTGTGGGCGAGAACAACCAGATGATCATCGACTACTCCATCTACGACGCCCGCCGGGCCGGCTTTGAGCGGGTGGTGTTCGTCATCAAGCGGGAGATCGAGGCCGGCTTCAAGGCCCTGGTGGGGGACCGGGTGGCCCGGGAGATGGAGGTGAGCTACGTCTTCCAGGAGAAGGAGGACCTGCCGGCGGGCTACGCCGTCCCGGCGGACCGGACCAAGCCCTGGGGCACCGCCCAGGCGGTGCTGGCGGCCCGGCACGTGGTGGACGGCCCCTTCGCGGTCATCAACGCCGACGACTACTACGGCCCCAAGGCCTACAAGGAGATCTTCGACTACCTCTGCGCCCACCCGGACGGGGACCTGTACGAGTACGCCATGGTGGGCTACCTGCTGCGCAACACGGTGACCGAGAACGGCACCGTGGCCCGGGGCGTGTGCGAGGAGACGGCGGACAACTACCTCTCCCGGGTCACCGAGCGGACCAAGATCGAGAAGGGGGAGCCCCCCCGGTACACCGAGGACGACGGGAAGACCTGGACGGAGCTGCCCGGGGACACCATCGTGTCCATGAACCTGTGGGGCTTCAACCGGAGCTTTCTGGAGGAGGCGGAGGCCCGCTTCCCCGCCTTCCTGGACAGGGCCCTGGCGGAGAATCCGCTGAAGGCGGAGTACTTCCTGCCCGCCGTGGTCAGCCAGCTGCTGGACGAGGGCAAGGCCCGGGTGAAGGTGCTGCGCAGCGAGGACAAGTGGTACGGCGTGACGTACCGGGAGGACAAGGAGGCGGTGGTTGCGGCCATCGCGGAGAAGACCAGGGCCGGCCTGTACCCGGCCAAGCTGTGGAGGGACGCGTAATGGCCAGAGCCGAGGATTTTCTGGGCGAGGTGCTCTCGTCCTTTGACCTGTCCGCCCCTGTGGTGGGAGCGGTCCGCTTCGGCCAGGGGCACATCAACGACACCTTTGTGGTCCACACCCAGCCCGAGGACCGCTGCTGCCGCCGGTTCATCCTCCAGCGCATGAGCCCCGCCGCCTTCAAGCGGCCGGACCAGCTGATGGAGAACATCATCGGCGTGACGGACTACCTGGGCCGGGAGATCGGGCGCCACGGCGGGGACCGGTCCCGGGAGGCCCTGGAGGTGATCCGCCCCAGAAGCGGCGCGCCCTACTACACCGACAGCCAGGGCGGCGCGTGGCGGGTCTACCCCTTTGTGGAGGGGACTGTCTGCTACCAGTCGGCGGAGACGCCGGAGCTGTTCGCCGCCTCCGGCCGGGCCTTTGGCCGGTTCCAGCGGCTGCTCCAGGGCTACCCCGCCGCCACCCTCCACGAGACCATCCCCCGGTTCCACGATACCGAGGACCGGCTCAGCAAGCTGAAGGCGGCGGTGGCGGAGGACAAGCTGGGCCGGGTGAAGGAGTGCCGGGAGGAGATTGACTTCATGCTGTCCCGGGAGGCGGACTGCTCCGTGGCCCTCCAGGCCCTGCGGGAGGGCAAGCTGCCCCTGCGGGTGACCCACAATGACACCAAGCTCAACAACGTGCTCATGGACGAGAAGACCGGGGAGGGCGTGTGCATCATTGACCTGGACACGGTGATGCCGGGCCTGGCCATCAACGACTTCGGCGACTCCATCCGCTTCGGGGCCAACCACTGCGCCGAGGACGAGCGGGATCTGAGCAAGGTGAGCTTGGACGTGGACCTGTTCCGGGTGTACACCCAGGCCTTCCTGGAGGGGGCGGAGGGCTCTCTGACCGCCCAGGAGGTGGCCTACCTGCCCTGGGGCGCCAAGCTGATGACCCTGGAGTGCGGGATGCGGTTTCTGACGGACCATCTGGTGGGGGACGAGTACTTCCACATCAGCCGGGAGGGACAGAACCTGGACCGCTGCCGGACCCAGTGCAAGCTGGTGAAGGACATGGAGGACCGCTGGGCGGAGCTGGAGGCCATTGTGGCCCAGTACGGCGCCCATACATAATTCTTTCAGGTGCAGGAGCCGCCGCGCAGAACAAACTGCGCGGCGGCTCCTGTTTTATGGCTCGTCCAGCTCATCCAGCCGGTCCAGGATATCGTCCGCCAGATCCTCCAGGGCCTCGTGGCGGTCCCCCCAGGCGTCGTAGGCCTCGCTGTCCATGTCCTCCGGCTCCTCCTGGTCCAGCCGGGCGATCCGCTGCCGGACCGCGGCGAGGCAGTCCAGCAGCTCCGCCCGGCCCATGGCCTCCAGATCCGGACCGGCGGCAAAAAAATCATCCATCTCAGCTCAGGGCCTTGGCGAAGGCATCCAGCAGCTGCTCCTTCTCAAAGGGCTTGTCAATGAACCCCTTTGCGCCGATGGCCTTGGCCTCCTCAAAGGTGTCGTCGTAGGCCAGGGAGGAGACCATGATGATGCTGGCGTCCTTGTACTCCTCCAGAAGAGCCTGGGCGGTCTCCAGGCCGTCCATTCCGGGCATGATGATGTCCATGGTCACAATGTCCGGCCGGATCTCGCCGTACTTGGCCAGGGCGTCCTCCCCGTTGCGGCAGTAGGCGGCTATCTCATACTCCGTGTCCTCCAGCAGATTCTGCATTTGCAGCGCTATCATGCGGGAGTCGTCTACCACCATGATTTTTTTCCCCATGTCAATCGCCTCTTTCATACAAGTTTTCCGCCTCATTGTCGTCGTGCCGGCGGTTTGGCACGTGATGGACCAGCTGCACGCCCTGCCGCTGATCGTCCATATAGGTGAGGACAAACTGCCTGCTGCGCCCCTCCGGCTCAAAGCGGCCCTGGTAGAGGGCCGGCACGCTGAATCGGGCGGGCACCTTGGTGGCCTGGAAGAGCAGGGCGGCGATCTTGCCGCAGAGGATGTTGAAGTACTCCTTGCTGAAATCCTCCAGATCCTGCCGGGTCAGATGTTCCTCCCGGAGGGCGCTGCGGGCCATGCGGGCCAGCAGGGAGATGTTTCCCCACAGCGTCAGACTGGACTGAAAGCCGTTTTTGAAGGTGATGTACACGGTGCACAGGTCCCCGGACGGGGGCTCCTGGGTCTTGAAGAGCTCCACGCCTGCGGTCCGTCTCGTCACCTCCCGCACGGCCCTGTCCAGCATCTCCTCCAGCTTCTGCTGCTCCATGGCGGTATCCATGCCTCGCGCCTCCTCTCTTGGAATCTATTGCAGTCGGATCTCCCCGCCGGCCAGATCGGCCGTGCAGGGGCTGTACCTGCGGTCAAACTGGTGGGTCACGCCGTTGATGCCCAGCACCGTGCCGGGGTAGACGGTGGAGCAGGCGAGGCGGAGAGGGGGCTTCTCCGCCTCCTCCTGCTCTCCGGCCGCCAGCTCCCGCTCCTTGTCCAGCTGGGCCAGCTTCTTCCGGTTAATCATCAGCTGCATCCGCATCTTGCTCATGCTGCTGAGCTTGGCGGGGCTGTCGGGCTGGCGCTCGGTCTTTTCCAGGTCCTTCTCCAGCTGCCCGATCTCCTGGTGGAGGATGTGGCACTCAAAGTCCGCGCAGGGCTGCCCTCCCAGAAAAACCGCCGTGCGGCACTCCGCCCGGGACCCCACGGTCCCGGCGCTGACCGACCGGGCGGCCCGCAGCGTGCCGCCGATGACGGTCATGCGTCCGGAGCGCACCTCCACCTCGCCGTCGCAGTACACGTCGCAGTTGATGAGGCAGTCCGCGTGGAGGGAGTCCTTCACATACACGCAGCTGTTCTCAATGAATTTGGCAAAGATGTTCCGCTGGGCCCGGATAACGGCCTGATTGTCCCCCTGCACGCCGCCGGAGACCACCAGATCCCCGCCGGCCTCCACGGTGCAGGCCTCCACCACGCCGCCCACGGTGATATTGCCGATGGCCCGCACGGTGAAGCCGCTACAGATGTCCCCGTGGATGCACACGTCCCCCAGGAAGTTGATATCCCCGGTGGAGAAGTCCACATTGGCAGGGATGTCCAGCAGGGGCTTGACCTGGAAGGCCCGGCCGCTGAACTCCACATGTCCGGAGGAGGAGGCCAGCAGGCTCATGCCGTCCTCGGAGATCTCGGTGTGGCGGCCCTTGGGCAGGGTGGCCTTTTTGCCGTCCCTGGCCGGGATGGGCTGGTCCGTCACCGTGCGCCCCTCCGTGCCCTCGGTGGGGGGGATCAGCTTACAGATCACGTCCCCCTGGGTGACGTTCTGGAAGAAGTTCAGTGTGGTGTAGTCCACCCGGTTGTTCTCGTCCACGGTGATCGAGCGCTCCAGAACCCGGGGAAACAGGTCCACCACCCTGCCGTCCACGCCCTGGACGGCGCGCTTGCCCCAGGCGCAGAGGAAGAGGTGGAAATACCGCTCCGGGTCCTGGGGGAGGCTCTCCAGCAGGGCCTCGTCCACGCCCCAGACCACCTTGCTCTCCTTCAGGGCCCGGTCCAGCATCTCGCGGCTCACCTCAGCGCCCTGGCCCGACGGGGGATAGACCAGCAGCCAGGCGGCCATGCCGCCGGCGGAGATGAAGACCACCACCTGGGCGTCCAGATCCGAAGCGCGGCCGGAGTCCAGCAGGGCGAGACGGCGTCCGGCGCTGTCGGTGACAGCGCTCTGGAGACGGGCCAGCTCTTTCTCCGCCTCCTGATCGTCGAGGGGCAGGTCCGGCGGGTCCGTCAGGCACAGGCGGGGCTGGGGCAGACGCTTTGCCGTAAAGGCGTGAATGCTCCACAGCTGACAGACCGGGTGGTCCTGGGACAGCGTCAGCTCCCGGGGAGCGGGAGGCGGCGGACCGGGGTCCTGCTGCTGGGGCGTCTCCTCCTGGGCCTCCTGGGGCTCCTTTTCCGGCTCGTCACCGAACAGCCGGGACAGAAGCGTGCGATAGAACGCGATAGGAATCACCTCCTGGGGGCCGTCTCCGCCCCGAAGGGGCGGGACGGACTGTCTATAGCTCCATTATAGCCCCCGGACCGGCTCTTGGCAAGAATTTTCTCAGCCCGCCGCCGGAGACCCGGGCAGGGCCCAGTCCTGGAGGATGTCCGCCAGGGGCCCCTCGCAGGCCACGTAGAAGCCGCAGCCGTACTCCTGGCTGGGCAGGGAGCCCCGGGGGAAGAAGACCTCCAGGCCGTCCTGGCCAAAGAGCAGCATATCCGGGGAGAAGGCCGCCTCCATCTCCCCCCGCAGGGCCGTGTCGCCGGGCTCCGCCAGCTCCAGGATGGTGCGGACCGCCTCCTCCGGCGGGCAGGTGAACAGATCCCAGCTGTCGATGACCTCCCCGGTGTTCCGGTCAAAGGCCGCAGTCAGGCGGCGCGACTCCACCTCGCCGGCCTCCACCGGCAGAGTGAGCTCGGTGCAGAAGTACATCAGCCTGTCGTTGGACCCGGCGGGATAGATCTGCTGCCCCACGATGAAGCCCCGGAAGTCCTCCGGCCTGCCCGCCGCCTGGTAGGCGGCCCAGGCCCGCTCCAGCTCCCCCTGGAGGTCATAGAGCAGGCCCTGCTGCTCATAGTAGGCCAGCACCCTCTCCTGGGCCCGGGGGCTCAGATCGTCAAAGCTCTCCCTGCCGTTATGGACATTGTCCGGGCCAAAGGCCCGGTCCTCCCACAGGAGAAGGGGGCCCTCCGGCAGCTCGTAGCAAACCCGGTTCGACTGGTCCACCCGGTCCAGCGCCGTGCCGTCCGCCAGCGTCAGCGCGCCGGGCGTCCGGATGCTGTCCACGGCCAGATAAGAGGCGGTCCGGACGGTGACGCTCTCTCCGTTCCCGGTCTCCACGGACCGGCCCAGGCCCCGGCAGACGGCGGACACGCCGCAGCCCAGCGGAGGGCTGACCTTGAAGGACTCCGCGTCGAAGGCATCCTCGCCTGCCCCGTTTACCCAGCTCCAGATATGGGTGTTCTCCTCCAAAAGCACGCCCGTCCGCCGGCCCCGGTCCGTCTCCAGCATCAGGACCGTGCCGCCGCTGTCCTGAAGGACCTCCACGATCTCCCCGTTGATCTCCCGCTCCCTGCCCAGAAAGGCCAGCAGGGCCAGGACCAGGCACACCGCCAGCAGGGCCGTTAACACGCGTCGTTTCATCCCGCAGTCCTCCTCTGTTGTTGAATACCTCTATTATAGCTTCAGACGGCGGAAAAGGCAAGGGCGGCGGCGTTCCGGCGGGTCAGCCGGGCCTTGCCTTTTCCCGTGGACCGTGGTACAATCAGTCGGTAATTTGCGCTGGAGGTAGTACCCTATGCGGATGCGAAAGAAAAAGAACCTGATCCCCCGGATGGAGCGGTGCGCCCCCTGCCGCGTCCAGGACGGCTTTGCCCTCAGGGGCCGCTGGCGGGAGGCGCTGATGCCCTCGGCCCGGGAGCTGCGTCTGGAGCTGGGCTGCGGCAAGGGCCGCTTCACCGCGGAGACCGCCCGCCGGCACCCGGACATCCTGTTCATCGCCATTGAGAAGGTGCCGGACGCGCTGGTGGTGGCTATGGAGCGGGCCATGTCCATGGAGCTGAAGAACGTGTTCTTCGTGGTGGGGGACGCGGCCCTGCTGCCGGACTACTTCGCCCTCGGCGAGGTGGACCGCATCTATATCAACTTCTGCGATCCCTGGCCCCACACCCGCCAGGCCAAGCGCCGCCTGACCCACCGGGGCTTTCTGGACCTCTACCGGCGAGTGCTGCGGCCGGAGGGGCAGGTCCACTTCAAGACCGACAACCAGCCCCTCTTTGCCTTCTCCCTGCGGGAGTTCCCGGCGGCGGGATACGCCCTCAGTGAGGTGACACACAACCTCCACGAGGGGGGACCCCAGGGGGTCATGACCGACTACGAGGCCAAGTTCTACGATCAGGGTATCCCCATCCACCGGTGCGTGGGCGCCGTGCTGCCCCGGGACCAGGAGGGGACGGCGTGACAGGGCAGCCCCCGTTTCCCGGCATGAATCCAGCCGGCGTCCGCAGAAGCGGACGCCGGCTGGCGCGTTTACGGTATGCAGGCGTTTATCAATACATGCCGCCCATGCCCATGTCTCCGCCGGGGGCGGGAGGCGCGGGGGGCTCGGGCTTGTCGGCAACCAGGGACTCGGTGGTCAGCACCATGGCCGCCACAGAGGACGCGTTCTCCAGGGCGGAGCGGGTGACCTTGGCGGGATCCAGAATGCCCGCGGCGATCATGTCCACATACTCCTCCTTGTAGGCGTCGAAGCCGGTGCCCTTGCTGGCCTTCTTCACGTTCTCCAGCACCACGGAGCCGTCCAGGCCGGCGTTGGCCGCGATCTGGCGGATGGGGGCCTCCAGGGCCTTGGCGATGATGCGGGCGCCGGTCTTCTCGTCGCCCTCCAGCTCCTCCACCAGCTGCTCAACAGCGGGGATGGCGTTGACGTACACGGTGCCGCCGCCAGCCACGATGCCCTCCTCCACAGCGGCCTTGGAGGCGTTGAGGGCGTCCTCGATGCGCAGCTTCTTCTCCTTCATCTCGGTCTCGGTGGCAGCGCCAACCTTGATGACCGCCACGCCGCCGGCCATCTTGGCCAGACGCTCCTGGAGCTTCTCCTTGTCGTAGTCGCTGGTGGTCACGCCGATCTGGGCGCGGATCTGGCTCACACGGTCCTTGATGGCCTGGCTGTCGCCGGCGCCGTCCACGATGACCGTGTTCTCCTTGGTGACCTTGACCTGACGGGCGCGGCCCAGCATGGAGACCTCGGCGGTCTTGAGCTCATAGCCCAGCTCCTCGCTGATGACCTGGCCGCCGGTGAGGATGGCGATATCCTGGAGCATCTCCTTGCGGCGGTCACCGAAGCCGGGGGCCTTGACGCAGACCACGTTCAGGGTGCCCCGCAGACGGTTGACCAGCAGGGTGCTCAGGGCCTCGCCCTCCACGTCCTCGGCGATAATGACCATCTTCTTGCCGGACTGGACCATCTGCTCCAGCAGGGGCAGGATGTCGGCGATGACGGAGATCTTCTTGTCGGTGATGAGGATATAGGCGTCGTCCACCACGGCCTCCATCTTCTCCATGTCGGTGGCCATGTAGGGGGAGATATAGCCCCGGTCAAACATCATGCCTTCCACGACCTCGCTGTAGGTCTCGCTGGTCTTGGACTCCTCGATGGTGATGACGCCGTCGGCGGAGACCTTCTCCATGGCCTCGGCGATCAGCTTGCCGATCTCCGCGTCGCCGGAGGAGACAGCGCCCACGCGGGCGATATCGTCGGTGCCGTTGACCTTCTGGGAGCCGGCCTTGATGGAGGCCACGGCGGCCTCCACAGCCTTGGCAACGCCCTTCTTCATGACGATGGGGTTGGCGCCGGCGGCCAGGTTCTTCAGGCCCTCGCCGATGATGGCCTGGGCCAGCAGGGTGGCGGTGGTGGTGCCGTCGCCGGCCACGTCGTTGGTCTTGGTGGAGACCTCCTTGACCAGCTGCGCGCCCATGTTCTCAAAGGGATCGTCCAGCTCAATCTCCTTGGCGATGGTCACGCCGTCGTTGGTGATGAGGGGCGCGCCGAACTTCTTGTCCAGCACCACGTTGCGGCCCTTGGGGCCCAGGGTGACCTTGACGGTATCCGCCAGCTGGTTGACGCCGGTCTCCAGCGCCTTGCGGGCGTCCTCGCCCCGCTTGATTAACTTAGACATATCGCAAAACCTCCAAATTATTTTTCATTCATGATGTCGCCTGCGGGCCGTTTCCCCTGGGAAAGGCCCCGGCCTCCGATTACTCCACGATGGCCAGAATGTCGCCCTGACGGACAATGGTGTACTCCTCGTCGCCGATCTTCACGGTGGAGCCAGAGTACTTGTCGGTGATGACCCGGTCGCCGGGCTTGACGGACATGACGACGTCCTTGCCGTCCACCTTGCCGCCGGGGCCCACGGAAATCACCTCCGCCACAGAGGGCTTCTCCTTGGCCGCAGAGGTGAGGATGATGCCGCCTTTGGTGGTCTCCTCCGCCTCCAGGGTCTTCAGTACCACGCGGTCCGCTAAGGGTGTGAGCTTCATAGTTTGGTTCCTCCTATATCATTATTTTTTGATAACAAAGATTGACACCGTTAGCACTCATGTGTCCGGAGTGCTAACGGTGCCTATCTTACATCATCTTTGCCTGGATTGCAAGAGGGTTTTAAGAAAAAAACGGCTGTTTTACAAAAAGTTCACAAACAGCCCTGCTATGTCCCCGCCGGGACCGGCAGGGGCCGGCAGGTGGCGTTGGGATCGCACCCCGGGGGACCGAAGAAGCGGACCTTCTTCTCCGACAGGCGCAGCGCCACCCGCCGGCTGCGGAAGATCTCCCCGTCCAGGCAGGTGACGATGTCCCGGTCCGGAGACTCGATGACGATCTCCCGGGCGGTATAGCACCGGGCGAGGCCGGGCAGCCGGTAGTACTCCCCCTTGGCGTAGGCCCCCACAAAGCGGAGAAAGGCGGGACGGCTGACCTTGTCCACAATCAGGGTGTTGAGCACGCCGTCGTCCATCCTGGCCTCGGCTACGGGCATGAAGCCTCCGCCGTAGTACCGGCCGTTGCACACCGCCGCCAGCACGTACTCCCCCTCCATGGCCTCCCCATCCAGGGTGATGGTCCACCGGCGGCCCAGGCTCCTGAGGGCGAAGTTCACCGCCAGGGAGAGGACATAGCTGCCCTGGCCCCCCAGCAGGGGGAGCCTGCCGTAGGTATGTACGTCGTCGGCCACCTGGGCGTCGAAGCCGGAGCAGGCCACGGTCAGCGCCAGGCGGCCGTTGCAGTCGATGGCGTCCAGGGGAAAGCAGGGGCCGTCCCACAGGTTCTCCGCCTGCCGGAAGAGGGCGGCCGCGTCCCCGAAGTTTCTCAGAAAGTCGTTGCCCGTGCCCACGGGGATGCAGGTCATGGCGGCGCTGCCGCACCCGGCGATGCCGTTGGCCACCTCGTTGACCGTGCCGTCTCCGCCGCAGGCGTAGAGCCGCACCTCTCCGCCGCTCCGGGCCAGGGCCTGGGCGGTCTCCATGGCGTGGCCCGGCCGCCTGGTGAGGATGCACTCCGCCTCCAGGCCGTGGCGGGCGGTCAGGCCCTTGGCCATGTCCATCAGCTGGGCGGTGCAGTCCATTTTCCCAGCGGCGGGGTTGATGATGAATACGTGCTTCATAGCGCCCTGCCCCCCTCTGTTATTGCTTCCGAGCCGAAAGGCCGGAAGTAATTATGTGCCATGTTTTGCGGTTGCCGCCGTTTATGGCGGCGAGCAAAACGGCTTAAATCAAATGTATTATTTCCGAATTTTAAATTCAGAAATAATACATCTCTATGAAATGGATTGGAAATAGGCCCTGGCCGCCTCCCCGTCCCGGGCGATCTGCCGCCGCAGGTCCGCCAGGCTCTCGAAGCGGCGCTCCGGCCGCAGCATTTGTAAAAACTCCACCCGGCACCGGGCCCCGTAGAGATCCCCTTGCTGGTCCAGCAGGTGGCTCTCCACCGTCACGCCCCCGTCCGTGTCCACCGTTGGCCGCACCCCCACGTTGGTGACCGCCGGGCCGGAGTGCCCCTCCACGGTCACCCGGGTGACATAGACCCCGAAGGCGGGGATCAGCTGGTGCCCGTCCGGCACCAGATTGACCGTGGGCGCGCCCAGCCGGGAGGATCCCAGGCCCTTGCCCCGGCGCACCGGGCCGGCAATGGCAAAGGGCCGGCCCAGGAACCGGGCCGCCGTCTCCGCCTCCCCCCGCTCCAGCAGTCCGCGGATGTGGGTGGAGCTGACCGTCACGCCGTCCAGGGTCACCGGGGGGATGATGTCGCAGCCCAGGCCCAGCTCCTCCGCCCGCCGGGAGAGCAGGGCCGCGTCCCCCGCGTTTCTGTGCCCAAAGCGGAAGTCGTGGCCGGCCACCAGCCACCGGGCGTCCCAGCGCCGGACCAGCCACGTCACAAAGTCCTGCCAGGGCATGGTCATCATCTCCCGGTCAAAGGGGGCCACGATCACCTCCGCGCCGGGGCACAGCCCCTCCGCCGCCGCCTGCCGCTCCGCCGCCGTGGTCAGCAGGGGCACGGGAACGCCGGTGACGTACTCCCGGGGGGAGCGGTCAAAGGTAAAGAGGGCGGGGGTGAGGCCCCGCTCCGAGGCTCGCCGGGCGGCCCGCTCCAGCAGCGCCTGATGGCCCAGGTGAAGCCCGTCGAAAAATCCCAGCGCAATGGCGCGGTCCATGGCGCAGTCCCCCTCTCGCTCTGAAAGAACGGCCAATCCCACCGGCGGGGAGGCCTGTCCTACATTAATATACCCGCAGTCTGCGGCCGTGTATCAGCCTAGCAGAAAAAGCGTGCCTTGTCAAGAAATTGTGGCCCGCCGGGTCTGAAAATGGGCGATAGAAACCCGCGGGCCCGGCCCTCTCCGGCCGGGCCCGCAGGTCCCTCCGTCCGCGCAGGCGCCTCACGGCAGCACCGGCTCCTCCTCCCGGAAGGCGTACACCACGCACCGCTGCCCCTCCACCCGCTCCAGCCGTCCCAGGCAGAACAGGCACTCCAGGGGAAAGGGCCTGCCCTCCTCCGCCGGCAGGGCCAGCAGCAGCAGCGGCTCCTCCCGCCGCCACCAGGCCCGTCCGACGCTGCGCAGCCTCGTCTGAAAAAAAGAGCTCCGGAACAGCTGGGCCGGGCAGCGGGTCTCCCGCCAGCCGGCGGGCCGGAAGGGGAAGGACTGCCGGGCCTCCCCCTCCACCAGCCGCCCCAGGGCCGCCACGTCCCGGGTGTAGACCATCCGCCGCAGGGTCAGCAGACCCCCCTCCGGGGCCAGCACCCCCAGCATCAGCTCCCCCCGCTCCCCCCGCAGCGCCGCCCGGTAGAGCCCGTCCCCGGGGTCCTCCATGGACGCCCGCACCTCCGTCCGGCCCCCCTGGTCCCGGAGGGTGATCTCCCCCAGACAGGCCTCCCGGCAGCGGAGCTTGACCCGTTCCATCCGGCTCACCTCCTCTGGACAGCCTATGCGCCGGCCCGCCCGCTTATCCCCCCCTGGGGGAAAGTTTTGCGGCACAGTACACAAGCCGGTCTTTTTGTGCTATACTCATTTCTGCGGCAGAGCCGCTGGGAAACGGGAGTACTCCCGTTTCCAGTCCCCCCGCGGGGGGACTGAGAACCTGTAATTCCCAGCCGGCGTTCAGGGGCTGTGGAGACGGGCTCTGGGCGGGCCGCGGAAAAATTCCCCGTGTACGGAGGCGCTCTTTATGAATATTCTCTTTGACCAGGAGCAGCTGCTCCAGCTGGTCTCCAACCTCTACGTGCTCACCGGCATCCCGGCCAACATCCTGGACCCCCAGGGCAGGGATATCAACCTCTTTGAGGGCCACCCCCCCTTCTGCCGGGCCGTCAACGCCACCGCCGAGGGCCACAGCCGCTGCGTGGCCTGCGACGCCTGGAAGGTGAAAAGCTACGCCGCTCCCGGGGGGTTCCAGTTCTACCGCTGCCACGCGGGCATCTGCGAGGCCGTCATGCCCCTGTTCGACAGAAACCAGCCCCTGGCCTATCTGGTCTTCGGCTGCTTCCTGGACGACTCCCCCATAGAGGACCAGTGGCAGCGCACCCGGTCCACCCTGGACTGGTATCCCGGGGGGCCGGACCAGCTGCGGGAGGCATTCCTCCAGTTCCGGCAGTACGCCGCTCCGGCGCTGAAGGCCTACGCGGAGACCCTGGAGGTCATGGCCGGCTATATCCAGCTCAAGGAGATGATCCGGCTCACTGAGCAGACGGACGCCCAGAAGCTGGCCATGTACCTGGACCAGCACTACATGGAGAAGCTGAGCCTGGAGTCCATCTCCCAGCAGCTCCGCATCGGCCGCACCAAGCTCTGCCGTCTGGCCAAGGAGCTCTCCGGCGGCCACACCCTCACCCGCCTCATCGCCCAGCGGCGCATCGACGCGGCCAAGGTCCTGCTGCTGGAGAACGATCTGCCCGTCTCCGCCGTTGCCGAGGCGGTGGGCATCAGCGACTACAACTACTTTTCCCGGGTCTTCCGCTCCCTCACCGGCACCACGCCCAGGACTTTTCGGGAAAACGGGCGGCAGAAGGCGCAGAACTTTGGTTAAAATGACGAATACAGATGTGAATTTTTTTCTAATCCGTACAATCTTACCAGTTGTGTACGATTATGCTATTTTGTGAACGCTGGGTCCTATTAATTGCGGTACAGAAGATATAGAATAGGTGCAGAACGACGCTCTCCCAGCGGAAGGATTTTCAGCCGCGCAGAGAGCGCCGCTTCTATCAACTTGTTTACAAGGAGGATTATGAAGAATGAAGAAAGCTCTTGCACTGCTCCTGGCTCTGGTGATGACGCTGGCCCTGGCGGCCTGCGGCGGCGGCGGCGACGACAAGCCCGCTGACAACAGCAACACCCAGACCGACGCCAACACCCCCGCCCCCAGCACCCCGGATCCCGCTCCCGAGGCCCCTGCCGGCGAGAAGATCGACATCAGCGTCATCGCCTCTCAGTACGGCCAGAACACCAACAAGTGGTGGGCTGACTTCCAGGAGGCCTTCAACAAGGAGCACGAGAACATCAACCTGACCGTGGAAGTCGTCTCCTGGAACGACATCTACACCGTGGTCAACACCCGCATCTCCGGCAACACCGCCCCCGACATCCTGAACATCGACGTGTTTGCCGACTACCAGGCCGACGGCCTGCTGCTCCCGGCCAAGGATTACGTCTCCGAGGAGACCTACGCCAAGATGTATCCCGCCTTCCTGGAGCAGTCCAACATTGACGGCACCATCTGGGCCATCCCCGATCTGGCCTCCGCCCGCGCCATGTACTACAACGTGGATATCCTGGAGGCCGCCGGCGTGGAAGTGCCCACCACCTGGGACGAGCTGAAGGCCGCCTGCGAGAAGCTGAAGGCCTATGACTCCAGCATCTATCCCTGGGGCATCGACATGACCACTGACGAGGGCCAGGCCGCCTTCGCCTACTACATCTGGAACAACGGCGGCGACTTCACTGACGCCGACGGCAACTGGACCCTCAACAGCGACGCCAACGTGGAGGCCATTGAGTTCGCCATTGATCTGGTCAACTCCGGCCTGACCAACTCCGATCCCGCCAACGAGACCCGCTATACCCTTCAGGACCTGTTCGGCGCCGGCAAGCTGGCCATGATGATCGGGCCCAACTCCATCCCCACCTACATCGCTGAGGGCGGCAGCACCGTCAACTACGCCTTCGCCCCCATCCCCACCAACGGCGGCAACCCCTCCGTCTCCGCCGGCGTGATGGACCGCTTCATGTGCTTCGACAACGGCCACTCCCCGGAGAAGCTGGAGGCCATCAAGACCTTCTTTGACTACTTCTATGAGGATACCCGCTACTCCGACTGGGTGCTGATGGAGGGCTTCCTGCCCGCCACCTCCGCCGGCGGCGAGATCGTTGCCAAGGCCGACGAGAGCATGGCTCCCTGGGTGGACATCGTGGGCTCCTGCAAGTTCTACCCCACCGCCAAGGCGGAGTGGGCCGACGTGAAGCAGGGCGTTATCAACGTGGAGCAGCAGGCTCTGCTGGGCGGCAGCGTCCGCGAGCTGCTGGATGCGCTCCAGAACGATATCGCCGGCAGCTGAGCCAATATAACATAGGTACCATGCCGCGGGCCGGCCGCTTTGTTCGGCCCGCGGCCTTTTTCAAACCGGGGCGGGGCCCCGAGAGCGTGAGAGAATTGAGAGAGAATAGGGAGGTGTTCCTGTGAACAAAGTCGCCCCCAGCAGACCGGAAACGAGACTGGCCCGGCCCAAGGGCATTTCCCCGGCCAAAAGGGCCCTGCGCAGGATCGAGCCGTACATCTGGATTGCGCCCAGCGTGATCCTGATGGGCATCTTTATCCTGGTCCCCATCCTGTCCGTGTTCCAGATGTCCCTGAGCGATGTGAGCAAGGCCGGTAAGATTAAGGGCTTCAACGGCCTGGGCAACTTCATCAAGGTGGTCAAGGGCTCCGCCTTCGGCCTGGTGCTGCAAAACACCCTGGTGTGGACCATCGCCGTGGTGGTACTGTCCACCGTGCTGGGCTTTGTGCTGGCGCTGATCCTCAACAACCAGTTCCGGGGCCGCAAGATCGCCCGGGCCATCGTGGTGTTCCCCTGGGCCACCACCCTGGTCATCCAGGCCAGCGTCTGGAACTTCATTATCAACACCGACTACGGCACTCTGAACACCCTGCTTATGAAGCTGGGCATTATCAAGCAGGCGGTGAACTGGACCCCCACGCCGGAGGCCTACTTCGCCTGGGAGATCGCCTGCGGCATCTTCGTCACCATCCCCTTTGTCACCTTCTGTGTCCTCTCCGGGCTGCAGAGCATTGACACCAGCTACTACGAGGCCGCCACGGTGGACGGGGCCAACTACTGGCAGAAGCTGTTTAAGATCACCCTGCCCCTGGTCAAGTCCTCCCTGACGGTGAGCACGGTGCTCAACATCATCTACGTATTCAACTCCTTCCCCATTATCTGGACCATGACCAAGGGCGATCCGGCCAACCACACGGACACCCTTGTTACATATCTATACAAGCTGGCCTTCTACAACGGCCGGCAGGGGGAGGCCGCGGCGGTCTCCGTCATCGGGTTTTTGATCCTGCTGGTCTGCGCCAGCGTGTACATGATCTACACCCTGCGGAAAGGAGATGACAACTGATGAACGACAACGCTGCAAAGAAGCCCTTTTCCATTCAGAAGACGGTGCTGCGGATCCTGCTCTACTTTGTGGTGATCGACGTGTGCATCATCACCCTCTACCCCTATTTCGCCATGTTCTGCACCGCCCTGAAGAGCCGGGCGGAGATCTTCTCCCCCCACGGCACCATCCTGCCGGTGACGGCCCTGTGGTCCAACTTCATCGACATCTGGAGCCGGGCCCCCATGGCCAACTACCTGCTCAACTCCATCCTCATTGCCGGCGGGTCCACCATCATCGCCATGCTCTGCGGCATCCCGGCGGCCTACGCCCTGGCCCGGATG
>ERZ779637.505-NODE-505-length-24836-cov-6.027077_pt1 | contig 24836 bp, 28 predicted proteins | sample MGYA00514196_ERZ779637 | MGnify/ENA primary metagenome ERZ779637 (study PRJEB29562, sample SAMEA4376700) | mouse gut metagenome | isolation source: Cecum | study: EMG produced TPA metagenomics assembly of the A DSS colitis mouse model was used to assess the...
CCACCATTTTTTGAAACAGGTTTTGAACAGATGCCGGCAGGGGAAGCACAGGAGGGCAGGGAGAAACCGGGCAGGGGGTTGCGCTCCTGGCTTTTGCTGGATATCAAAAAAAGGAATATTGCATTACACCATTTTTACCCAGCACGGGCGGGAGAATTTTGCGGGGCGGCGGCAATGGAATTGCCTGTCCCGGATTTTCCGTGCTTCGTTTTCGCGGCAGTCGTCAAATATACGTGCAAGCACGTCTACTTGACTTGTTGCCCGCGGAAAAAAGTGCACGGAAAACCGGGACAGGCAATTCCGCTGCCGCCGCCCCGCAAAATTTTCCCGTCCGTGCGTCCGTCTAAACATAACATTTCAGACTGAACTGTTACCCTATAACGGCAGGCATTCTTATACAAACATTGCCCAAAACAAGGAAAAATGGTATAATGTACGGTATCGGTAAAGGGAATTTTTTAAGGAGCGGCTAAACATGAAATTACAACAGGTGCTAAGTTACGTCCGTAAAGCGGTTGATGATTACCATATGATTGAGGAAAATGACCATATCGCCGTCGGTATTTCCGGCGGTAAGGACAGTCTGACGCTGCTTTATGCACTGCACGGCTTAAAGCGTTTTTACCCGAAACCGTTCCGTATCCATGCGGTAACGGTAGACCTTGGCTTCCAAAACCTGAATTTGGACGAAATAAAAGCGCTTTGCGGGTCGCTGGACGTGGAATATACCATTGTCCCCACGGACATTGCCCATATTATATTTGAAGACAGGAAAGAATCCAACCCCTGTTCGCTGTGCGCCAAGATGCGAAAAGGGGCGCTGAACGATGCCATCAAAAAAGCCGGATGTAATAAAGTCGCCTATGCCCACCACAAGGATGATGTGGTGGAAACCATGCTAATGTCGTTAATTTTTGAAGGCAGATTCCACACGTTCTCTCCCGTAACATTTCTGGACCGGACAGGCATAACCGTAATCCGGCCCCTGCTGTACATGAATGAGGCGGATGTCATCGGTTTTGTAAATAAACACCAGATACCTGTGGTAAAAAGTCCCTGCCCTGCGGACGGCTACACAAAAAGGGAATATGCGAAAAACCTCTTAAAACAGTTAAACCATGAAAATCCCGGCGTAAAAGAACGGATGTTTACCGCCATACAGACCGGAAACCTGAACGGATGGCCTCCGTTGTAGCAGGTATGGATGGCATAAAAAAGTCGACACCCCCGCTGCAGGCAACGGGGCATCAAACTTGCAACGCTGCAGAGCAGCGGGGTATGTGACCCTCGCGGCATTCGTCAAATATCCATGTAAACATGGCTATTTTCCTCATTGCCCGCGGGAATCAATAACGTAAAAAGAAAAAGGAATGGAAAAACAATATGGAAAAAGGGAAAAACTATCATGAGGAACAAAATAAGTTAAACACCGTCCGTATGCGGCATGTGCTGGAGGAACTTCCTCCTTTCTGCAAACAATTTTTCCGTGGAATCGAAAATAATACTTCCGCCCGTACAAGGCTTGCCTACGCTTATGATTTAAGGGTGTTTTTTGAATTTATGCATAAAAATAACAGTTATTGCGGTAAAATGGAAATCCGTGATTTCCCCCTGTCCATTTTGGAGCAAATTACGAGGGAAGACATCGAAGAATACTTGGAATATGTCAGCCTGTACCAAAAAGACGACCGGGAAATCACAAACGAAGAACGGGGAAAATCCCGGAAACTTGCTTCCCTGCGGAGTTTTTACAATTACTATTTCCAGGCGGAATTGATTGGGAAAAATCCTGCCGTTCTGATTCCCATGCCAAAACTGCACCAAAAGGAAATCGTCCGTTTGGATGCGGATGAAGTTGCGGTTCTGCTCGACCAGGTAGAAGATGGTGCAAAACTGACAAAATCCCAGCAGAAATACCATGAAAAAACAAAAGTACGCGATGTAGCCCTGCTGACGCTGCTCCTTGGAACCGGAATCCGTGTGTCCGAATGCGTGGGACTGGATACCGGGGACGTGGATTTTAAGAACAACGGAATAAAAATCCGCCGGAAAGGCGGTTATGAAACGGTTGTTTATTTCGGTACGGAGGTGGAACAGGCGTTGTCCGCTTATATGGAACAGCGCAGACATACCATTCCCCTGTCCGGTCATGAACATGCCCTTTTTCTTTCCATACAGAACCGCCGCATTACGGTGCGCGCGGTGGAAAACCTTGTGAAAAAATATGCGTCCAACGTAACCACGTTAAAGAAAATAACCCCGCACAAATTAAGGAGTACTTACGGTACTTCGCTCTACCGGGAAACCGGGGATATTTATTTGGTCGCCGATGTGCTGGGACATAAGGATGTCAATACCACGAAAAAACATTACGCTGCCATAGAGGATGAACGGCGGAGAAAAGCTGCAAATGCGGTAAAGCTGCGGGAACCCTGATATTCCCTTTTGACCCCAGCCGGCCGACTCCGTGCGGCATTTGGCTTCACCCGTGGGAATAATACGGTACAATCAGATAATTCCCCGCTGTGATACTGTCGCTGCGCAAACCGTTCATTTTCTTGATTTCTTCCACGACATCTTCCGTATCCATACCGGAAGTCTTATTTTCCGCCGCTATGGACCACAGCGTATCGCCGCTGTCAATCAGAACGCTTTTATAATATTTAAACATAGGAGCTTTTCCGTCCGATTCGGCATTGGCACGGAACCCGCCGGCTGTAAAGGAAACGGTAATAATAAGGCAGGCTGTAAAAAACGCCAGCCTTTTGTTCCGACTAAGCTGTTTTTGTCTCCGGATTCTGTTATTCCATATTCTTCTTTCACTTTTGTTCATGACTGTTCTGCCTCCGTTTTGCTTCCCACTACCCTATCCGATTTTTACTAAACCATCCGGTTTTGCCGTTCCCCTAAACGGGAAAATGGTGTTAAACCAACTTAACAAATGAAACCAATTTTCTTTTACTTGTCTCCGGGCAGGAAACTATTATTCCGAACAAACGTTGTGAACATTTGTTCTTTATATTTGGATTATATCGAACATATATTCCCTTGTCAAGCAAAAACAGGAAAAAAATCGAACAAATTTTTGGAATATATGTTTGCCTTTTCTTTTCTCCTGTGCTATACTGTAACTACAAATACAAAAATATATTCGATAAACTGCAGACACGGCAAACAATATTCGGAACACAAACAACGGTTGGAACAGGAAGGAAAATCAGGATATGGGATATGGAAAGATTACAAATAAGCAAAAAGAGATTTTAGATTATATTAAAGTATGTATTTTGGACAAAGGCTATCCGCCTGCCGTCCGTGAGATTTGCGAAGCGGTACATTTAAAATCCACGTCTTCCGTCCACTCTCATTTGGAAACGTTAGAAAAGAACGGCTATATCCGCCGCGACCCTACCAAGCCCCGCGCCATTGAAATCTGTGACGAGAGCTTCCAAACGGTCCGCACGGAAATGGTCAGCCTTCCCGTAGTCGGCCGGGTTGCGGCGGGCCAGCCCATTCTTGCAGAGGAAAATATTGAAAGTTACTTCCCCATTCCGGCGGAATTCGTACCGTCCGGGGAATCGTTTGCCTTGAAGGTAAAAGGAGACTCCATGATTAATGCCGGGATTTACAGCGGTGACCAGATTTTCGTAAACTGCTGCAATACGGCTTCCAACGGGGATATTATTGTTGCACTGGTGGACGATTCCGCAACGGTAAAGAGATTTTATAAAGAAGACGGGCATATACGTCTCCAGCCGGAAAACGATACCATGGCGCCCATCATCGTGGATGATTGCCAAATCCTTGGAAAAGTCTTCGGTATTTTCCGCCTGTGTCGGTAATTTATGCGGTATAGTATATTACAATCGAGCCGGGGAAATTTTCCCCGGCTCCATGCACTCTATACAGCGGCATACTTCCGCTGTACGGATCTGCGCATACATAATCCCGCAGTACTGCCCTGCTATGGCAATAGTGCGGGATTATAACCCAAATATCCAGCCCAAGTACCAAAAGCGTCAAAGTACTTTACGGGCATATATTTTTGCATTCATTCAACATTCATCCGGTTATATCATACGCCAGAATCAATCCTTAAACCTTACCTTAAGATATGCCTTTATTTCTTCCACACACCGTTCAAAGCCCAGTTTCGAGCTGTCCAGGCACAAATCATAGTTTCTTGCATCCGTCCATTCCCGTCCGGTGTGGTATTTATAGTATTCTGCCCTGCGTTTGTCCGTCCGTGCGATATAACGTTCCAAATCGCGGGAAGACATGCTTACTTTCTTTGCCGCCTGCTCCATGCAGTAATCCTTGGGGGCATGGATAAATACGCTTAGGACGTTTTCATAATCTTTTAACACATAATCGGCACAGCGCCCAACGATGACACAGGATTCTTCCCCTGCCAACTCTTTGATGACTTTTGCCTGGTAATTGAACAGGTTATCGTCGGATACAAAATCCTCGCTTTCCGGCGGAATTAACTGTCCGTTGTATACATTTTTAATAACTTTGAATAAATGGGTAACCTTTACTTTTTCGTCCGCGTTCACAAACAGACGCTCGTTGATGCCGCTGTCTTCCGAGGCGAGTTTCAGCAGTTCCTTATCATAATAATGAACCTTTAAATCCTCCGCCAGCATTTCCCCTATGGTACGTCCACCGCTCCCGTACTGCCTTGCGATGGTTATGACTACCTTACTGCTCTGATCCATACGCTTAATCCTCCCTGATTTTTTATCTGAACTGTCCGCACTGTATGGCATTTGGTGTTCCGGCAGGCGCTATGCCTCGCCAAGATAAGCCTTCTTAATGGAATCATCGTTTAATAAATCAGCCGCTTTTCCTTCCAGTACAATATGACCCGTTTCCAGTACATACGCCCTGTCCGCGATGGAAAGCGCTTTTTTGGCATTCTGCTCCACCAAAAGTACCGTGGTACCGCTTTCGCTTACTTCCTTTATAATATCAAAGATTTCGTTTACGAAAATCGGTGAAAGCCCCATGGACGGCTCATCCATTAATATGATTTTCGGATGGGACATCAGTGCGCGTCCCATGGCGAGCATCTGCTGTTCGCCGCCGCTCAGCGTCCCCGCCATCTGGTTCTGCCGTTCCTCCAAACGGGGGAAACGTTTATAAACCAGTTTTAAGGTATCTTCGATTTCCTTCTTGTCCTTTCTCGTATAGGCACCCATGCGGAGATTCTGCAATACCGAAAGCTGGGCAAATACCCTTCTGCCCTCCGGTACATGCGCCATCCCCATGGATACAATCTTATACCCCGGCACTTTGGTGATGTCCTGCCCTTCAAAAACAATGCTTCCTGCTTTGGCAGGCAGAAGCCCCGTAATGGTATGGAGCGTGGTGGTCTTGCCGGCCCCGTTTGCCCCGATCAGCGCAATGACCTCGCCTTCGCTGACATCAAAGGAAATACCCTTAATTGCCTGAATCATCCCATAGTATACTTCCAAATCCCTGATTTCCAGCATAGCCATTTCCAGTTTCCTCCTATTCGCCTAAATATGCCGTGATTACCTGTGGGTCGTTTAATACATCCGCCGTCCTGCCTTGCGTCAGGATGCGGCCGAAATTCAGCACCGTAAGTTCCTCACAGATACCGGAAACGAGTTTCATGTCATGCTCAATCAGCAGGACCGTCATATCAAATTCTTTCCTTACGAAACGGATGGTGTCCATCAGTTCCCCCGTTTCATTGGGGTTCATGCCGGCCGCCGGTTCATCCAAAAGCAGAAGTTTCGGGTCCGTAGCCAGTGCGCGGGCAATTTCCAGCTTCCGCTGCTTTCCGTAAGGCAGGTTTGCCGCCAGGTAATCCGCTTCGTTATCCAAATCAAACACTTTTAAAAGCTCCATGGCTTTTTCATTCATTTTCTTTTCCATCCGGTAATACCCCGGCAGGCGGAAAATCCCTTCCAGCGTGTGGTAAGGATAATTGTTGTGCAGCCCCACTTTTACGTTATCCAGTACGGACAATTCTTTAAACAGGCGGATATTCTGGAACGTACGGGCAATTCCTGCCTTGTTGATTTCTATGGTCTTTAAGCCCGTAATATCCTTTTCTTCCAGCCGGATAATCCCTTCATCCGGCTTATAAACCCCCGTCAGCAGGTTAAAAACCGTGGTCTTCCCCGCACCGTTGGGACCAATCAGCCCATAGAGCTGGCCTTTTTTAATCGTAAGTTTAAAATCATCCACGGCACGCAGACCGCCAAAGGAAATGGTTAAATTTTTTACTTCCAACAATGCCATCTTATTTAACCTCCTTTTTTTCCGTGTTTACTGCGGATGCCCCTGCTCCTGTCTTCTTTTGGAAACCGGAAAAATATTTTTCCTTCATGCTTTCCTTCCATGCAACAGCTTTCGGACTCCAGTTAAACAGCATCATCACAATGAGTACCACCGCATAAATCAGCATACGGTAATCGCTTAAACCGCGTAACAACTCAGGCAGTAGCGTAAGGATAACGGCGGCCAGGATGGAACCGCGGATATTCCCGATTCCACCCAAAACTACGAAGACCAGAATCATAATGGACATATTGTAACCGAAATTTTTCGGAAGCGCAGTCAGGGTGGACAGGTTATGGGCATACAATACGCCCGCCACGCCCGCAATGGATGCCGAAATGGAAAAAGCCATCAGTTTGTATTTTGTAATATTAATTCCCACCGATTCCGCCGCAATGCGGTTGTCACGGATGGACATAATCGCCCGCCCGTCCCTTGAATTAACCAAATTCAGGATTATAAACAGCGATAGTAAAATCAGGATGATACCAACGGTAAAACTGGCGTCATGGGGTGTTCCCGTAATGCCCTGGGCTCCGTTAATCAGCACTTCCCCGTCTTCTTTCAGATGCAGGGAGATGGAATCTTTCATGGAAAAATGGAAGCCATCGGAATCCCTGCCGATATAAAGTACGTTTACAAGGTTTTTAATAATTTCCCCAAACGCCAGGGTTACGATGGCAAGATAATCGCCTTTTAACCGGAGCACGGGAATTCCGATGATAATTCCGAAAACACCCGCCGCCACGGCGCCCAAAACCAGCGCCAAAAAGAAACGGATTCCGTCCGGCATGGCTCCCTGCGTGCACTTGGAGAAAAATGCGCCCGCAAAAGCCCCCACGCACATAAATCCCGCATGTCCCAAACTTAACTCGCCTAAAATACCAACCGTTAAATTCAGCGAAACGGCAAGCATGACATAGATGCAAAGGGGAACCAAAAGCCCTTCCATCAGACTGGATACATGCCCGCCAGCCAGCAGAATCTGGACAGCCAGATAGACCACGATTACTATCAGGTACGTAATGGCATTACTTTTTGCCGTCTTACTTAATTTCAATTTTGCATTCATTTTATTCATGGCAGCACCTTACACTTTCTCCTGGATGTTCTTTCCCAAAATGCCGGTGGGCTTCACAAGAAGGACTACGATTAAAACCGCGAACACGATGGCATCCGCCATCTGTGAAGAAATATATGCCTTTCCCAAAATTTCTATGATTCCAAGCAGGATTCCCCCTATCATGGCACCCGGAATGGAGCCGATTCCCCCGAATACGGCAGCGACAAACGCTTTGATTCCCGGCATGGCTCCCGTATAGGGAGTCAGCGAAGGATATGAGGAACAAAGCAGAACCCCCGCCACCGCAGCCAGCGCCGAACCGATGGCAAACGTAAGCGCTATCGTACCGTTTACGTTAATGCCCATAAGCTGTGCGGCCCCCTTATCTTCGGAAACGGCAAGCATTGCCTGTCCGGCTTTTGTCTTATTGACAAACAGGGTCAGGCAAATCATGATAATAATACCGGCAATAATCGTTACGATGGTTTCCCCCGAAATCATCAGTTTCCCGTCCGCCAGCTTTAACGGCTGTATGGATACCACGGAAGTAAAGGATTTCGTATTTGCGCCGAAAACCAGCAGGGCAACGTTCTGCAGCAGGTAGCTGACGCCGATTGCCGTAATCAGCACCGCAAGGGGGGAAGCGGCATTGCGCAGCGGTTTATATGCCACCCGCTCAATCACCATACCAAGGGCGGTACAGATTACCACCGCCACCAGGATTCCAACCGCCGGAGGAAGCCCGCATGTGCTGACTACCGTAAACACCGCGAAGCCCCCGACCATAATTACATCCCCGTGGGCAAAATTCAGCATTTTCGCGATACCGTATACCATCGTGTATCCCAATGCAATAATCGCATATACGCTCCCCAGACTGATGCCATTAATCAAATAAGAAATAAAGCTCATAAGAAACACCTCTTTGTCTTTTCTACATTACAAGGTTAAATTATACCATTAAATCTGCCCGGAAGCAAGAAAATCCCACTTCATTCTCTTTGGACGTAACAATTCTGCGTGAAATGTTATGTTGATGGGCGAACGCACGGGAGAGAGTTTTTTTCGGGGTGACGGCAGCGGGATTGCCTGTCCCGGTTTTCCGTGCACTTATTTCGGCTGGGAGTTTCTAAGCAGAATGGCATGGGTTATCATTGGCTGCGGTCGCCCTGTGCTTTCCCTGTCGGTAGCTGTTCAAAACCTGTTTCAAAAAGGGAAGGATGCGGAATTTCTTCCCGCATCCCTCCTTCGGCTGTCTAACCTATCCTGTTATTCCTATTCCGTCCCAAAACACCCCAAATTACATTGCCGCATAAGCTCCGTTTGTAATTTTTACTGCCTTAGGCTCTTTGTTCGGTTCGCCGGAAGCGTCCCAGGTCATGCCCACGCCGGTAAGTCCGTCCAGCGTAATCTGGGGCATTGCCGCTTTCATAGCTTCGCACATTGCGGACATATCCATGTCGGGGGTAATGCCTGCTTTTTCCCCGGCTGCCTTGATGGCATAAATGGCATCGTATGCATCTGCTGCAAACTGGTTCGGTGTATCGCCGAATTTTTCTTTATATGCGCTTACAAATTTTTGGGTCAGCTCATCTTCCGCATCTGCCGCAAAAGGAGTTAAGAGCATAACGCCTTCTGCCAGGGAGGTATCAAAGTTTTCCACGTTAAGGATACCGTCCAAACCGTCGCATCCGAAGAAAATGGGTGCATACCCCAGCGTGGAGGACTGGGAAAGAATCAGGGAAGCCTCCGTATAATAAATAGGTAAGAATACCAGTTCCGCACCCGCATCTTTCGCCTTCTGGAGCTGTACGGAGAAATCCGTCCTGCTGTCAGCGGTAAATGCTTCCGCAGATACGATTTCAAAAGGCTGGTTTGCCGCTTCCGCCGCAAATTTCTCATAAATACCCGAAGAATAAATATCGGAGCTGTCATAAATCACCGCAACGGTGGATGCAATGGCATTTTCGCCGATGTACTTCGCGGAAGCCATTCCCTGGTTCGGGTCGGAGAAGCATACGCGGAATGCGTTATCATATTTTACGCAGTCCACGGCAGAACCCGAAGGGGTGAGCTGGAACATGTTGTCTTCCGCCGTTTTCTCCGCTACCGCAATGCTGCACCCGCTGGTAACGGTACCCATCAGCATCTGCATACCCCAGTCTTTTAAGGTATTGTATGCATTTACGGATTTCTCCGCGTCACATTCGTCGTCTTCAAATTTAAACTCAATCATTACGCCGTTGATACCGCCCGCCGCATTGATTTCGTCTACCGCAAGCTGTGCCGCATTCTGTACCGCCAAGCCGTATACTGCCGCACTTCCGGTGGTGGGACCGATGCCTCCGATTTTAATTACGGCGCCGCCTGCCGCTGCGGTTTCCCCGCCTGCTTCCGTCGTTGTGTCGGATGTACCGGCTGCCGCGCCGTTATCCGCTGCCGCGCCGTCCGTAGAGGAAGCTCCGCCATCCGCAGAATTACCGCAGCCGGCAAGCAGGGATGCTGCCATTGCCGAAGCCATAACCGCACTGATGATTTTGTTGTACTTTTTCATAATATCTCCTCCATGAATTTTTATGAATTATTTTTGGATAATATTACTCTGAAAAAAAGTCTTTGTCAATGTCATTTTTTACATTTTGTGAGAAATAGCAATATTCGAGGATATTTTTCTTTTTTTATGGGCAAAATAACACCGATATATGAGTAAATATCAGCAAGATTAAGAATGGAGGTTTTGGAAATGAACAATAAAGCATTGGATTATACGGCCCTTACCCTTGCCATCATCGGTGCGGTAAACTGGGGGCTCATCGGTTTTTTCAGCTTTGACCTTGTCGCCTTTATCTTCGGTAATCTGACGTGGATATCCAGAATCATATATGCAATCGTGGGCGTCTGCGGGATATACCTGATTACCTTTTATATGTATCCGGGACGTTCCGCCGGTGAAACATCATAAAAGGCACATGTGAAAAACCGCCTGGCTCGTTGCCTGCGGGATAAAATATGTGAAAACGGCGCTGCCTGACCAGGCAGCGCCGCTTTTACCCTTTGACGATAATATTCATCCAAACGCCTTTTTTTACAAGGATAAAACCGATGATGCATTTCACGATGTCAATAAACTGGCACGCGAAAAACAAAAAAATGATATGTAATCCGGTATAACGGGACAATACATAGGCAAGCGGGATATTTACCAGCCATACGTATACGCTGTCAAAGAAAAACGTAACCAGCGTTTTCCCGCCGCAGCGCAGCGTAAAGTAAGCGGCATTAATAAAGGCGTGCATGGGCATATACAGGGACGCAATCACGATAAACCGTGCCGCCAGCCGCCGGATATCGCCCGATGTATTGTAAAGCGCCGGAAACAGTGGTGAGAACAACGCCATGACGGTGCCGATAACGGCACAGGATACCGTACTGAAAAAAATCAGTTTCCGGTCGGTATCCTTTGCTTCCTCCAGTTTCCCCGCACCCAAAAGCTGCCCGACGATGATACCCACCGCATTTCCCATGGCGATGAACGCCACGTTAAAGACGTTGGAGATGGTGGAGGAAATATTGAAGGCAGCCACCACGCCAAGCCCGCGGACGGAATAACACTGTACCAGAATCGCCTGTCCAAAAGACCATAACGCCTCATTTAACATCAGCGGCGCCCCGGTGACGATAATCTTTGCCGCCAAAGCCGCAGGAATTTTCAGACTGCGGTAAGCGCCGTCGATAAACGGATGGGCTTCCTTATGCCGGTGCGTCCATCCGGCTACGATGAACAGTTCCACGAAACGGGATACGGTGGTTGCAATGGCGGCGCCTTCCACACCCAGCACCGGTGCGCCGAATTTCCCGAAAATCAGGATATAATTCAGAATTAAATTAACAAAAACCGCAGTGATACCCGCCTTCATGGGAAGCACGGTCTCCCCCGTCTCCCGCAGCGTTCCGGAATATGCCTGGATGACGGCAAACGGCACCATTTCCACCATCATAATCCGCAGGTAGCGCCTCGCATACCAAAGGGTGGATTCCAACGTAACGGCATCCCCCGTATCATGCAAATACAGCGAAATCAGACTTCCGCCCAACAGTGCAAAAACAGCCAGTCCCGCCGCCGTAATGGCAAAGCAGATGAGCAGTTTGGCGCGGAACGTATCCCGCACCCCCTTGTAATCCTTACATCCATGGTACTGGGCCGTAAAAATCCCTGCTCCCGACACGCCCCCGAAAATGCAGATGTTAAAAACAAACATAAGCTGGTTGACAATGGCGACACCTGACATCTGCTCTGTGCCAATCCTTCCCACCATAATGTTGTCCAACAGGCTGACAAAGTTCGTAATTCCGTTCTGTATCATAATCGGGACGGCAACGGCAAGCACCATGCGGTAAAATTTCCTGTCTCCGATATATTTCCTCATGTCAAACTAAACTCCGAAAGTTCTATTGCTTTTCCGTCCCTCCAAATGCGTTCCAAATCATAAAACAACCGGTTTTCACGGTCAAAGATGTGGACAATCAAGTCGCCAAAATCCATCAGAATCCAGTTTGCCGTATCATAGCCTTCTATCTGCTTTACCGGCAGACCGCTACGTCCAAGCTGTTCTTCCACATGGTCGGTCAGCGCCTGTATCTGGCTGCGGTTGGAACCGCTGGCGATGATAAAGTAATCCGCAAGGACGGATACCCCGCTGATGTCAATGACTTTGATATCTTCCGCCTTTTTATCCCCCAGCGCCTGAATGGCAATTTGTGCCATATTTTTTGTTTTTTCCTTAAAATCTTCTTTAAAATCTTCTTTCTTTGTATCGTTTTCCGTCATGGAATCCTTACTCCTTTCCGATGTACCGGTACATCTGCATTATTTCCTGTCAGCCATATATTCCTTATAGAAATCATAGGTCTTTTGTGTCATGGGGTCCACGTCGCCGTCCACCTGGTTTAAGTAAACCAGTGTGTCCTTCAGGATGCAGAACAATGCTTCGTCCAAATCCTGGAATGCCAGCCGCCGGATTTGCCCCAGGTTCGGCGCCTGTTTCCTGCCGGGCTCAATGTAGTCCGCAATGTAAACAATTTTTTCCAGTAACGACATATCCGGTCTTCCGGTGGTATGGTTTAAGATGGCGTTGATGATGTCGCTGTCATGGATGTTGAATTTGCGCATGGCAATATAGCTCCCCACCTTCGCATGGAGCAGGAAAGGGTTGCGCCGCTCGATTTCATTGACGCTGATGTTGTGTTTTTCACAGATATGCAGCCGCTTTTCATTGCTCATACACTTCGCGCAGTCATGCAGCATCCCGGCGGTCTGCGCCTTTAATACATCGCTGCCGTAACGCATGGCAAGCGCCGCTGCCGTATAGGCGACCCCAAGGGTATGCTCGAAGCGTTTTGCGTCCAATGTTTTCTCCATGGTCTTACGGATTTTCTTTATGCTTGACGATTTGGCTTCCATTTGGCGTCCTCCGTATATAAATGATGTTGTTCGATATAAGAAATCACTTGGTCGGGAACCATGTAACGGATGGACTGCCCGTTTGCCAGCCGCATCCGGATATCCGTGGAAGAAATATCAATTTCACGGAATGTAATCGGAAAGATGCACGCACTGAATTTATCCGTCAGGTAGGAAATCTGTTCCCCCAGCCTGTCCGCGTCCTTGTCGTCCCGTATGGCGGCAAGCACCGTACATCCCTGGAAAATCCGTTCCGGTTCCTTCCATGTCTCCATGGAAAAAAGGCTGTCCGCACCGACGATAAAGTAAAAATCCGTCTCCGGTTCCTGTTGTTTCAACTGGGCAAGCGTATCGCAGGTATAGGTATTGCCCTCCCGCCGGACTTCGATGTCCGATACGGAAAATGCCGGATTGTCCTGCGTGGCGAGGAGGGTCATCTCGTACCGTTCCCGCCTGTCCAGGATTTCCGATTCCCTTTTCATGTAGGAACGTCCGCTGGGAATAAACAGGATTTCATCCAGCCCGAAATTATCCCTTGCACTTTCCGCCAAAAGCAGGTGTCCGGTATGGATGGGGTTGAACGTACCTCCCATAATCCCGGTTTTCTTCCTGCGCCCTTTGCTTTCCATCTCTTGCCTCACGTCCTTTCCACAGTCTCTGCGTTATTGTTACTGTGGAAGAATAATTTTTTTGTGTTCTTTGCTTTCCTTATATAATATAATCTTCCTGCCGATGACCTGTACCACCTGGGAACGTGTCCTTCCGGCAAGGGCTTCCGCGACTGCCTTCGGATCGTCCAAACAGTTTTTGAGCACGCTTATTTTCACCAGTTCACGGGTGTTAAACGCCTCGGAAACCGCTTCTGTCATTTCCGGTGTCAGGCTTGCTTTTCCGATTTGGAGAACCGGCTCCAAATTGCTGGCAAGGCTTTTAAGGTAACTTCTCTGCTTGCTTGTCATGATGATTCTCAGCTCCTGTTTTCTATTTGTAGTAATCAAAGGAAAGCCCGTACATGCGCACCGTATCCCCTTCCCCGATTCCAAGTTTCTCCAGTTCCTCCAGTATGCCGTTCTCCTTTAGGAAATTTTGGAAGAAGATAAATCCCTTTTCGGATTCCAGATTGGTATAACCAAGCATCTTTTCCACGCGGGGACCTTCCACCACATATTCGTCCGCCTTTTCGTCATAAGTGACGGTGAACGGTTCCCCCGCCCCTTTTTTCCATTCCGGGAAATACTCCTGTTCAAAAACGACCGGTTTATCGTCCATTTCCGCCAAAAGATTATTTACCGCATATAACAGCTCCCTGACCCCCTGCCCGCTGACCGCGGAAATAGGGAAAACACGGATACCCCTTGGCTCAAATTCTTCCCGTATGCGGCGCACCGTTCCGGATTCTTCTTCCGTCCCGGCAAACATGTCAATTTTATTGGCGGCAATGACCTGCGGGCGGGCAGCAATTTCCGGATTATACGTCTCCAGCTCCTTATGGATGGCATAAATGTCCTCCACCGGATCGCGTCCCTCGGTGGAAGCGGCATCCACAATATGGATGATTACCTTCGTACGCTCAATGTGGCGCAGAAATTCATATCCCAGCCCGACACCCTCGGAAGCGCCTTCAATCAGTCCCGGTATGTCGGCAATGACAAAGCCTTTGGCATCCTCCAAATCCACCACGCCAAGATTCGGGTTCAATGTGGTAAAGTGGTAATTGGCAATTTTCGGCCGCGCATTCGTTACCCTGGCGAGAAACGTGGATTTCCCCACATTGGGAAATCCGACCAGCCCAACGTCGGCAATCACTTTTAATTCCAAAAGCAGCTCCAGTTCTTTCGCATCCTGCCCGGGCTGGGCATACTTTGGCGCCTGCATGGTGCTGGTGGCGTAATGCTGGTTGCCGTTGCCTCCCCTGCCGCCTTTTAAAAGTACCATCCGCCTGTTATCCCCCGACATGTCGGCAATGACTTTGCCGCTCTCGGCTTCCTTTATCACGGTTCCGTGGGGTACCCGGATGACAATGTCCGCACCGCTTTTGCCCTTGCAGTTCTTTTTCCCGCCTTCGGCTCCGTTTTCCGCACAATATTTGCGGATATGGCGGAAATCGGTAAGGGTGTTCAACCCTTCGTCCACTTCGAAAATGACGCTGCCGCCGTTGCCGCCGTCGCCGCCGTCGGGACCGCCGTTTGGAACATATTTCTCCCTGCGGAACGAAACATGCCCGTCACCGCCCTTTCCGCTTTTCACATATATTTTTGCCCTGTCTGCAAACATATTCATCCATAACCTTTCTGTGCAAAAAGAATGCTTCGCATTCCTATATATGCGTCTGATGACACACAATTAAGGAAAAAAAGGCTTCAAACACATGGTATGTTTGAAGCCCGGTTCGTTCGTACTATTGTTCAACAGGATATACGGAGGCTTGTTTCTTGTCTCTCCCTTTTCTTTCAAACCTGAGTACGCCGTCTACTAACGCAAATAACGTATCATCCCCGCCCCTGCCTACGTTTACGCCGGGATGGATCTTCGTTCCGCGCTGTCTGTAAAGAATATTTCCTGCTTTTACGAATTGTCCGTCAGCCCTTTTCGCACCAAGCCTTTTGGATTCGGAATCCCTGCCGTTCTTTGTGGAACCAACTCCCTTTTTGTGCGCGAAAAATTGAAGGTTCATCTTCAACATGGTATTACACCTCCTCGAAATTAAGTACCAAATACTTCTTCCCCCGCTTCCTGCCGTATTCTTCGGCAATCCCCGAAAGTCCAAGTACCATGGAATCCATAAACAATGCTCCCTCATGGGAAAGGGGATGCAAAAACCGGCATTGGATAAATCCTGTCTCCTCGTCCGTTGCAACCTCCGGTTCCTCGCCCGCCAGCTTTTCCATGGAATTAATGGTATTGATGACCAGCACCGATACGGAAGCACATACGATATCCCTGCCCCGTCCTGCAAATCCTGCATGTCCCATACAGGTAAAGCCTTTATAGACCCCGTCTGCTGTTTTCCTGATAATTACCGTTGTCATGTCCAAACACTGTAAAATGTGAAATACAAACGCATGCGCCGTTATGGCATTATGCATTTATTTTGTCAATTTTAACCTGCGTGTATGCTTGTCTATGACCGTTTTTCTTATGGTAACCGGTTTTCCTCTTATACTTGTAAACGATAATCTTCTTTCCCCTGCCCTGCTCCATAACGGTAGCGGATACGGTCGAGTTCGCTACATCACCGGCAACCTTAAGTCCGTTATCGCTGATTGCGACAACCTGGTCAAAGGTTACAGCCGCTCCGGGTTCTGCATCCAGCTTTTCCACTTTGATGACATCCCCTTCGGAAACTTTATACTGTTTTCCACCTGTGGCAATAATTGCGTACATATTGCACCTCCTATCACAAACTTTTTTGTTTGTCTACTCGCTAGGGTCGGCGGCGTCTTCTTGCTTATGGACGCGCTTTATGAGCCTATCTATGCGGCATACTTCTATAATTTAACATTTGTTTCGGAATCTGTCAAGTTTTTTTTGTCGGACATTACTTTGCTGGTAAGTTCAGCCTGAAATGTTAACTTTGCAACGTGAGTATGAAACAATATCAAAACTGCAAGTCTAAAATATCATCCAAATAAATAATATCTTCTTCTGGATATTTACCCGACAATTCTTCCCTTATATTTTCAAAATCATATGATGCGGATACTATGATTTTCATATCCTTTTCATATGGTATTTCATTTGCGGGTATGACTTTTATGCCCTCACATTCACTGCCTGCTTTGTATTTGTCAATAAAACATGAAACCAATGTTATGGACCGTATGCTTTTATACAGTTCCCGTCCAATAATTCCTGCTCCGTAAATCATCACTTTTCCAGGCAGTTCCGCGCCGCTGAAATCGTGTGACAAAAGTGCCGTTAATGTTTGGTACCTGCGTTCCACTAAGTCCGTATGGCTTTTCTCTTTTTGGAAATCAAAAACCATATTTTTCATAATATTTTTTCCATTATAATTTTCCCCGCAGAAATCCAAAAAACTATCCGCATGATCGAAATAAGAGCGCAGAGCTGTATGCGAAGTATTGCACTGTGTAACGGGCAACCTAAAATACCGAAAACCAAACTCCGCAGGAACAGGCATATGGTCATTAACCAAAAGAAAAACAATTTCGCTGTTCCGATTGTGTTTTCGGATGACATGTTTTATGTATTCCGCATTATTCTTAATATATTCCAGTTCCGTACTGCCTGCTATGGAGCGCAGGTAACATACCCTGGACGCAGTCTTTTCCAAAAACATCCCGATACGCCGGTCGTACTTTTCTTTCAGTTCTCCATACCGGCTTTCAAACCCCACTGTCTCATGCAGAAACCGGAAGCCCGATTGCTTATCACGAAAGTGCAACGGATATTCGTCATATCTTTCCAAATTCTCCTGCAGTAAAAAGTCTTTAAAATCTGTTTCGATATAATGAAGTACCCAGCCAAAATCGGGGGTAATCAGCCAGTCAAATACTCCTGAAAATGACCGCAGTCCGTATTTTGACATGGATGATGCCACCGGACACGTAAATCCCAAAGATATAAAATAATCAAACATCTCCCGTCCTCCTAAAGTTCTTCTTCCGGGCAGCGAAGATTTCCCATTCCTCATAAACCTCCAGTATCTTTTCCACGTCGCTTTTGGAAGTAAAGGTCCTTATCTTTTCTAACGTTTTTTCACTTACCTTTTGACAGAGTTCCCGGTCTTCGCTCAATCGGGCGGCATATTCCATAAGTTCCCCGTATCCCCCATGTATGACATAATCCGTTGGCATACATGGTAGTGCATCCGACGGAAAATCTGACATCACAATTGGCAACCCAAGCCACATGGCCCTTCGGATACTTACACCGCCTCCCGATCTATAGGGATTTAAATATAAGTCACACATTCCGTATAACTTTTCCAAACAATTCTCGTATCCCCAATGGATGATTCTTCCCTCGTCCAAAAAACAGCGGAACAGCCGGTCCTCACATTTTACACGATCTCCTACCAAAATCCACTTTATGTTTTTCTTTTCCGTAAGCAGCCGGCAGACACATTTTATCATTTTATCATCTATTTCCAGGCTTAACCTTCCCCCTACTGTTACCATAATGAAATCTTCTTTTTTTAAACCGTATTCTTCCCGGTTATATTGCAGAACAGTCGTTTCCTTTTGCCCCAGATAGCTTAGCGGAATCTCTCGTACATCTTCCTGCGGTACTGCATGATACAAGCTATTGTCCTTTTTTACCCTGTCTGCATCAATGGACAAATAGATATCTGCCTCTGAACTGTATGCGTTTCCTCTCATTGGAAGATTAAAAATTGGAAAATGGCGGATGAGTGCATATGCTTCCGGAAACCTTTCATCTGCCATATCCAATAAAAAAGAAGGACGGTATTCCATAATATTTTTCAATGTTGCTTGCAAACGCGTTGTTACATCCGTATTCAACGATTCGCAAATGGAAATCTTTTTAGCCGTAGTTAATCCGTCTGTTGATTTTGTGCATATTCCGTTAGGCATCCTGTGTATCAAAAACACTTTTTGGAAATCAATATCAACATCCAAACGCACAACGAATATCTTTACATCATATCCGAAATCCGCAAAATCCATTGCATATTTACGGACTAATACCGATACGGCATCTGTCGTGTTTTCGGGAGTATATATACTTGTAATAATTGCAATTCTCTTTTTTTCCGTATTTTGTACATTTTCCATAGCATAAAGTTTATAATATGCACAAATTTTTTTTTGTAATATTTTTCTGTCTATGAAAAAATCATTATATATATAATCGGGATGCACGAAAACCATTACCGTAGAATCAATAATGAATCCATAATAAGTATCGTCATGCCATTTCGCATTCCCCATACATTTCATGAAAGACTCCATGCATTGTTTATCAAAATATCCATATTGGTACATGAGAACGAGCAAAATGAACTTTATTTCATCCTCTTTTAGTCCACTCAAAAGCGTTTTAAGACATTTTAAAACATGTTTCTTTTCATGATAATCCAAAGACAGACACGCAGCAAGTTCCTGATAATATTCCACCGGCCTTTTAGCAAATGGACGCATTTTCCCAAAACTATCCGTAAGATATTTTTGCATATATTCTTGATTTTCCACAAATTCCATAGCAAGCGCTTTAGGTCTGTCATGCATGGTCAGAATCTTTCTTTCCGGTATTCCTTCCGCTAAGAAAGATTTTTTTACCTGTTGGGATATCTTTTCATCCATAATCGTTATGAGAATGCAGTCATAGTCCGCCGTTTCCAATCCGGAAACCGGTTTTACAGCGTTCCCTTCCAATACCCTGCCAGCATGGTTTTGGTCAACAATCACTGCCAAGTTACAATATCCGCTTTTTACCAACTGTCTGTAACACGCCGTGCCACTTTTCCCGCATCCGTATAATGCAATCCTGCTGCCCTTCTTTATCTTAAAAAATGGAATGCCGTTTTCCAATTTTATTGTTTCCCCCCATTCTCTTGAGCCATATATCCATCCGTCGCTTTTTCCAGTATCCGGTCTATTCCTATCAACCGTTTTTTCAGGCTTTCGTCCAATCCCTTTTGTATCCGTTCCATATCATATACCGGGATTATTACAATTAGCTGTATATCATCCGTTATGCCTGTGTGATTTATTACCGGTATTCCTTCATACCACCCATTGGCAGTCCTGCTTTCTATTATATACTTTACGGTAATTTTATCCTGCATTTCATGCAATAAGGCTTTGCATAAATTTCCTTTTCCCCATACCGCAATACAATGTATATCCTGCTCCAAAAAGTAATCCGCAATACTGCCTCCCTTATGGAGAAGCATGTTCCATTGGAGCAGTATCCGGTTATAACAGGATAGTTTTGTTTCCGGCGTTGTCCACCAAAATTCGTTGGTAAACGCGGCTTCACAATTTCCCGGAGGTTCCACCGTTTCCGGCAGGATGATATCCCCTATGTCCGTCCAATCCCGTATTTCGGTAGTAACGGCAGTGTTACCGCAATGGACGCCGGAACCGTCAAAACCAATGTTTTCAATCAGGGAACGGTACGGGGTAAGGCAGAATTTCCCCAGTTCTATACATTTGAGTCCCCAAAATACCGCCCATGAGTCGCAAGTCCCGTAAACGTTACCAACCAGACTGCTTACGGCATCCTGCGCCCATGTATCGAGACGGTGCTGTTTTTGGGGATCCTTCAGTATCCTTGCAAGGAGTTTGTAATCCCTCTCATAAAGTTCCCAACGGTCTTTCCATGTCGCCCATCCCCAAGACCCAAAACGGCCCGCAAAATACGCATCCGTTCCATTCCCGTCTACTTTAAGATTCCATGCGTATCCATTGATTGCAAATACCCTTTGATCCTTCCGGTATTTTTCCAGCCCTCTTGTCACATAAGGAATAAATAACGGATGGGGCACACAGTCATCCTCCAGTACTACTACGCCATCCGTTTCCTCCAGTACGGCAGAAATCCCGTCAACAACGGAATTTGCCAGTCCTTTATTATTGTCTGACTGCGTATATGCCACTTCGCACCAATCCGTTTCCTGGATTACCCGCTTCGTTTTTTCCCATTCGCTGCGGTGTTCTTCGCATTTTAGACCATCCTGGAAAATATACAGTTTGGATACCCCTTTATTCTGTTTTAATCCGTCCAATACTCTTTTCAGATGATGGCTTCTGTTATATGCAAATACAATAATTCCTATATCCATACCTTGTCCTCACTTATAGCAGTCCACTACGATACTGTACACAGGTTTATTCGGTTCATCCAACTTCGGAACCCGGTTAATATGCCCTTTTTCAAAATCAATTTTTTTCCTGACCAGCCTGCCATCCTCCGTATGGTAACACAGGAAACGAATGTCTTGAAATTTTGTCTTTTGCAGCAGTTCCCGCACATTTCCGTAATCCGGGAACCATACATGTCCTCCGTCCGATACGCCGGCTTTCCCGTAATTTCCCCCTCCGGTAGCATCGAACAATAGGTTGCCATCCCTGTCTTTCATGGAAACCGCATTAAGATGCGGACTAAAATAATCCGGCAGGCAAATCCTGAAAAGCCCGCCCTTCCTCAAAATCCGGTATACCTCATTTATGGTATCCGGAAGTTTTGCGATTTCAATATGCTCCAAGACATCTTCTGCCTGATAAGAATAAATACTGTCATCCGGTAATGGGTATCTTTCCGTAATATCATGCAAAATATGTCTTACATCCGCTTTGTGTATGGACAATCCGTATAAGTCCGGATTTGACAGGTGTACATCATCACAAATATCCCCTGCATACAATGTAATTTGCCTCGACAAATCCAAACGTCCAAACACCATTTGTTCATATTTAAAAAGATTCCCATTTTGGTATCTTCCCCAAATAGGTATACCATGTTCCTCCAATTGCCTGCCTATTATAAACCACTTGTACGCCGCTATGATAACAGCAAAATCCGTAGTTGCTTTCAGCCGTATTAAATCATCCATGGACCATATCGGGAGATTGTCTACAAAATTCCCCTGTTTGTATATGGAATTATCCGCAAACCCAATCACTTCATCCTGTACAGAATTTTTAAGCTCCCTGTAAAGTTTTGCACCTTCAAATCCATAACCGAAAATGACAATCTTCATTGCTCTTTCTCCTCATATGTTATTATGGTGTTTTTCCGTCAACCGGCACTTTTAAAAATAATATCTTCCAGCGAAATAACCGGACATTCCAATACTCCTGCCAAATTCCGTTTAATTTCCCAAAAATCATAGATTGGCGTCACTACCACTGCATCCACCGCCGGAAGTTCCCCGTCTAGGTCCTTTATAGCAACCCCAGCATAACCCCCTTTTTTGCCACGGTCGATGGCATACGAAATGCCAATGCCGGTATGGTTCAGTTCATCCACGAGTCTCTCTCCGAGGTATCCCATCCCATAAATTGCAATGGAACAGTATCCCCTATCTTTAAAATACTTTGCGAAATCCATGTTTTTTTGTTTCATCGCCAGCCATTCATTGGTAAGATGGTATAAACTTATATTTTTTTCCCGTCCTTTCCATTCCTCATAAATCCTTTTTGTTGCCGCATGTCTTGCTGTTAATACACCGGCAGTAAAACTACTTATTGCAAGCAGAATGATTTTTAAATGATTCATTTATACCTCCAAATAATCCAGCACTTTTTTCAACGTTTCCTGAACATCATAATAGGGACGGAATACCTCTTTTATGGTATTTCTTATAACCGTCTTGTCTTGGTTATATACTTTATCATAAAACGAAATAATCTTATTGACATCAATGTCTGTTTCGTTTTCGGGAAATTTTAACATATATTCCATGCAGGCATCATGATCCATATCTGTTCGTCCTGATCCAATTATGGGAAGCCCGTAGGATGCCGCTTCCTTCAGCTTTAACCCACTAGATACCAAATCCTTTGAATTTCTATGTATTCCAAATGCATATATTCCAATATCCGCCAACAAATACAAATCATTCAGCCGGTTACCTACACAATACCCTTCAAACCGCACATAATCCGCTACCCTGTACTCTTTTACCAAATTCCTGTATTCATCTTCATAAATGCCCGCACCGACAAGATGTAAAACTACTTTCCGCTCCCGGCGCTGCATATAATAAGTTCCCATTCCTTTAATAATTCTGTCAATTCCATGCACATGTGTCATGGAAGAAACCATAATAAGGTGTATTTCATTTTCTGTATAGTTCTGTGGAATAATTGCCGTATTCCTGTATTCCACCCCATTTGGCATATGCAATACCTTGATTCCATATACTTTCTTATAATCAGGAGAACATAAAACAACCCTGTCTACATAAATTTTTAATAATTTTGTAAATAATTGAAACTTATAGTAGGTAAAATCTTTATCTCTATATGAAAAATCCCTGCTCACCGGAAAGGTCGGGAATTCAAACAATATTTTCACATTTTTATTTTTCCGTTTTACTTTATGCAGAAACACTAAAAGACCTGATTCCATAGCACAAAACCGTATATAAACGACATCAACGGGTTTACTGATATCAATTTTATTCCAGTCCATGCTATTGGCAAATAAATTTATATCGGTCAATCCGGGATAAATATTTTGGGGTAACAGATGAAGTATTCCGTACCTAACTACATATCCTGCCTTCTCAAAACAACGTCTCTGCATATCAATTTTTTTTTGTATCCCAACGGCATGCTGGTGTCTGAAGCGGTTTTCCACGCAATAATCGGCACAGATATACAATAATTGCTTTTTCATTTCTTTACTTTTCCCCCCATTTCAAGACTTCCTCCAAACACCTGAAATTGTTCTTCAGACTGTCATACCGTTCCCTTTCCGCACTGCCAATAAAACCGGCCAAAATTTCCTTCATCTCCATTTCCTCCTCCCTGTACCAAAACGGATGCGTCAAAATATGCAGCCGGGGGTATTTTCCCATGCGTATGATATCCGACACAGGTTCCCTCCAGTACATCCTGGAATCTGACAGATATTTAAACTGACGGAAAAAAAGGTTCCCGTAAGAATTAATGCTGCCCGGTATTTTTATGTCTGCATCCAAAATTTCCTTTGTCGGCCTATGATAAGAAAAAACCGTAACCTCCGTTTCCAGGGCTTCTGACAGCATACCCAGCTCCCTTTTTATATCCGGTGCTATTTTACCTGCGTTCCCCGCATCTTCCGAATAGGCAGCTTCATCAAAATGGAGTCCGATGGTATGTCCCATATTTTGGATTTCCTTTATCATTTCCCTGTTCCGGCATGTGTGTATGTTATAAAAGTTACTTGTCAGTAATACAAAATAAGTACTTCTTATCCCACACCCGTATTCAACACGTGCCATGGAAAGCGCCTGCTGCATGTCATTATCCACATCATGCCTTAAAATCACGCATCTGTCATATTCCTGCCAGTTAAAATAACCGGTTGTCTTATATCCGCATTTTTCCAGCAAGTTCAACAGTTCCATATACCCTTCCATTGTAAATTTCATACCCGTCTCCCCGTCTTTCCTTATAAATCTACATCTTTGGCATCCTTCAGTTGTTTTGCAGGAATCCCCACATATACTTTATTCCCCTGCGTATTATCAAGTACCACGCTTCCCATGCCAACTAAACAGTTTTCCCCAATCTCAACCTGATTTTTTATCATTCCGCCCGGAGCTATGTAAGCGTTGTCTTTTACACAGACACTTCCGCAAATTACGGAATGGGCCACTATCATTACATTTTTGCCAATCTGTACGTTATGCGCAATATGGCATAAATTATCAATTTTACTTCCCTCCCCTATTACCGTGTTCTCCATTGTTCCACGGTCTATACTGCAATTGGAACCGATTTCCACGCCATCCTCTATTACCACATGACCAAAATGCGGAACATGCACGATATGACCGCCGCATTTACTGTACCCATACCCTTCCTCGCCAATGACCGTATTGGATTTTACCACACAATCCCTTCCTATTACGGTTCCCTCCCGTATCACAACATTATGGTATATTTTCGTTCCCCTTCCGATTGTTACGCCGTCTTCAATCAGACAGTTGCACCCAATGGATATGCCGTCTTCTAAACATGCGTCTTTGCTGACAATGCTTCCCTTACCAATGCCAAAATCATTTTTGCACTCAAAAAATTCTTTTAAAAGCAGGGCAAACGCATACTTTGGGTTGCTGCATACCAGTCTGTTTGCATAATTACTGGCCTTTTCCACTTCTTTATCAATGATAATAAACACGGGGTCTGCCATTTTTCCCGTACTGCTGAATTCCCTGTATTTTTCCATGTTTTTAAACATTTAAACGTACCAGGCGTAAATGTTACCAAATGTTAAAAAACCGTAATTGATTGAATATAATTTACCTATAATTACTAAAAATACCAAAAGCCCATAAAATAATACATTAATTGGTAT
>ERZ779637.506-NODE-506-length-24824-cov-7.600791_pt1 | contig 24824 bp, 17 predicted proteins | sample MGYA00514196_ERZ779637 | MGnify/ENA primary metagenome ERZ779637 (study PRJEB29562, sample SAMEA4376700) | mouse gut metagenome | isolation source: Cecum | study: EMG produced TPA metagenomics assembly of the A DSS colitis mouse model was used to assess the...
AAATTTTGCCGCTCTAAAAGTTGTGCAAAGGCAATCAGAGCAGTTTTAGAGCCATTTTGCTTTTCCGAAAACATACTTTCACCAAAAAAACATTTTCCAATACAGACCCCATAAAAACCGCCTGCTAATTCCTCATCTTCAAAAATCTCCACACTAACCGCATATCCCTGCTTGTGCAGATGATAATAAGCCTCCTCCATCTCATCAGAAATCCATGTTCCTTCGTTAAATTCCCTCTTTAATCGACATCGATGCATCGTATCCGCAAAATTTCTATTCCAAGCAATGTGAAATGCGTGCTTTTTTATATACTTTTTCATAGAATGGGAAATATGAATTTCACTGGGAAATATCACAAAGCGTTTTTTGGGACACCACCAAAGAATTTCTTCCCCTGGATTATACCACGGAAAAATGCCGTGAGAATACGCTAGTAACAATCGCTCGACAGACAAGTCCCCTCCAACTGCAAGCAGTCCGTCATCTCTTGCTAATATTGGATTTGGAAATGATAATTCCTTTTCATGGACGCGAAACACGGGCATATATTTTCCCTCCTCTGTAATTCAACGACATTCTCGCTACAACGTACCTGTTCATTCTGTTGACATCAAACCAACTAGCACTCTTGTAATCCTATCAAAAGCTGATTTCAGTCAAAGATTATTCACCGCTGAACCCATAAAACAATTTAGATTTTTCTTTATTGTACTACTTAAATTTTTGAACAATATCACTCTGTTATTATCATGATTTTGTACTCTTTCTTATTTTTCCCTGTGGATACTTTAACTGAAAATTATTTTCGGTCACTGCTAGTTTACACTTGCCGCCTTTTTTTAATTTTCCAAATAAAATCTCATCTACCAAAAGCGCTTTTACTTCACTCTGAATCACACGGTCAATCTCACGCGCGCCAAACTCTGTTGTGATACCTTTCTTTTTCAAAAGTGTTTTTGCTGCTGTATCAACAGAAAGTTCTACCTTTTTCAAAAGCAACATCTTTTGCAATTCTCCAAGCTTTTTCTCCGTAATCTGTGCTGCCATTGTATCGTCCATACCACGAAAGACCACAATCTTATTCAGACGGTTGCGAAACTCCGGCTGAAAAATGCGCTTCACTTCCTCCAGAATTACATCCGCTTTGACATCCTGCCCTGTAAAGCCGATTCCATGCTTTCCAATTCGACTTGCACCCGCATTGGAAGTCATAATGATAATAACATTGCGAAAATCCGCCTTTCTGCCTTGATTGTCTGTGAGTGTTGCATAGTCCATCACTTGTAAGAGAATATTGTAAATATCAGGATGTGCCTTTTCAATCTCATCCAATAACAATACTGCGTGCGGGTTTTTGCGGATTTCTTCTGTTAATAATCCACCTTCCTCATAGCCAACATATCCTGCCGGTGAACCAATCAGTTTTGCAACTGCATGTTTTTCCTCATACTCACTCATGTCAAACCGAATGAGCCGAATGCCAAGTTCTTCTGCCAAACTTCTTGCAATTTCAGTCTTTCCAACCCCTGTAGGTCCCACAAAGAGTAAACTTGCTAGTGGTTTTCCTTCCTCAAGAAGCCCTGCTCTTGAAAACTTTACAGCGTTAACCACCTGTGCTATCGCTTCGCTCTGTCCAAACACACGACTTGCCAGTCGTTTTTCTAAGGTTGCAAGCGTCTCAATCTCATCTTGTTCTACAACCTGTTTGGGAATCTGACAGATTTTTGATAAAATTTCATCAATCAAATCAGTACCAACAGACTGGGTTTTTTGTTCTAGTGGATGTAATCGACGATAAGCGCCTGCCTCGTCAATCAAATCAATCGCTTTGTCGGGCAAATAGCGCTCATTCACATACTTCGCACTCATGTTTACCGCGTATGCAATGACATCTGTTCCATAAGTCACCCCATGAAATTTCTCATAACTGTCTTTGAGTCCCTCTAAAATATGTGTAGCATCCTCAATATCTGGCTCCTTAATATCAATATTTTGAAAACGCCTTACCAAGCTTTTACTTTTCTCAAAATGTTTCTTATACTCCTCATACGTAGTCGCCCCAATAAAGCGAACTGTTCCTGCTGCCAAATATGGTTTCAACATATTTGATATATCAAATGCTCCCCCATTTACAGCGCCTGCACCTACAATATTGTGAATTTCATCAATATAGACAATTGGCTTATCTTCATGGCAGATGCTGTCCATCACTCGCTTAAATCGCTTCTCAAAATCACCGCGAAATTGTGTCCCTGCAATTAAACTTCCAAGGTCAAGCGAAAAAATCTTTGCATCCTTTAATGGTTCAGGAACCTGATTTTCTTCAATTAAGCGTGCAAGACCATATGTGATTGCTGTCTTGCCAACCCCCGGCTCTCCAATATGAAGCGGATTATTTTTCTCTTTGCGGCATAAAATCTGCATGGTGCGTTCTAGTTCTTCTTCTCTGCCAATCAGCGGATTCACTCCATCCAACATATCATTCAGGCAAACCGCAAACTGCTGCCATACTTTTTCTGATGGACCGTCCTCCTGTTCTGTCTCCTTCTCAGTAAAATCTCTATTGATTTTTTGTCTGCTGTCAGACACTTCCTCATACAACATTGTCATTTGTTGTAGCAATTCTGCATGTTCAATTCCTTGCAGTTGCATATAATAGACTGCATAACTCTCCGACAATTCAAACATTGCATGAATAATGTGCATTAATCCAACAACTCTCCGCCCACTTCCCTGCGCCGACTCTCTTGCATAAGACAGCAGACTTCCCATTCCTGCCGAAAACTCTGGGTTTAACTCAGAATCATGTACAATAGAATCTGTCTGATCCGCATCAAGCAAATATTGATTGAAATATCCCTCCAATTGATTGGAAAGCTCTTGAATGTCACCACCACAATCCTCAAATGCCTCCGCAAAGATTTGATTGTCACAAATCACATACAATACCAACTCTGGCGTTACAAGCTCATAATGTCTTTCTCTTGCCAGAGCAATTACAGAATTAATGATTTCTGCCACTTCTCTTGATACCTGCATCTCTACTCCTCCATAGTAACAGTTCAGCCATACCCATTCATAAGTTGTCGGATTGTACGATCTGACAATTCATTTTAGCTATTTCCGACAACTTATTTCATGTCGGGCGTCCGCCCTATAAAATTGAATATACAAAATGCCTTATGTGAGCAAGCTCCCAACAGTATTCTGTATATCCAATTTTGTATGGCTGAACTGTTACCCTCCATATGCTATTCAATTGTCATGCGAAATGGAAATCCTTCTTCTCGTGCCCTTGCCGACGCAGATTGTACCTTTGAGACAGCAATATCATATGGATAAGTTCCTACAACTGCCTTGCCTGTCTCATGTACCAATAACATCAATCGCTCTGCTTCCATTTCATTCTTATGAAAAAATTCTCGCAGAATATCCACCACAAAATCCATTGTAGTAAAATCATCATTGTGCATAATCACTTTATACTGTTTTGGCTCTCGTATTTTAATACGTGTATTTTGCCTTGTTTCTCCCTGTATTGCCATTTTGTATTCCCTCTTACTTACTTCGCTTTTTTCCCAAACTGGGACAAATCTTGTCCTTTTAGTGCCTTTTCAAGAAGCGTTGGCAAAAGTTCTGGCGTACAAGCAAAACATGGAACACCAAGCCCCGCAAGCTTTTGTGCCATCTGCGCATCATAGTAAGGTCTTCCACCATCCGCAATCGCAAGCAAACTAACCACTGTCACCCCAGATTCCTTCATGTCACTAATTCGTCTAAGCATTCCTGCCCTATTTCCAAACTCATCTAAATCTGATATTAAGAAAAACAAAGTCTTTGCTGGATTCTCAATAAACTGTTCACAATAAGCAATGGATTTATTAATATCTGTACCTCCACCAAGTTGAAACCCAAACAACAAATCAACGGGGTCATCACTCTTTTCTGTCAAGTCCACAATATTTGTATCAAATGCAACAATTCGCGTTTTAATACTTGCCATGCTCGCCAAAATACAACTAATAATAGAAGAATATATCACGGATTCTCCCATTGAACCACTTTGGTCGATATCAAGGATAATTGTCCATTTATTCGCCGCTGTTGTACTCGTCCGATCAAAAAAGTAAAAATGTTCTGGCACAATTGTTTTTAAATCAGGATTATAATGTTTTAAATTGCGATGAATTGTCCGCTTAAAATCCATCGCTGACGCAGATGGAATAGGAGAATGTTTTCTCTTATTGACCGCAGCAGTCACAGCACGCCGAATATCCTGCTCAAGCAGCCTATTTATTTCCTCCACAATCTTTTTAATAAATTCTCGGACACTCTCTTTTGAGCGTTTTGGAATCTGGTCTTTCAGCATCAGAATCGTAGAGGCAAGACCGATATCTGGCTCCATATTTTCCAATAGCTCTGGCTCAAACAACAACTGTTTCAACCCACAGCGCGACACTGCGTCATTCTGAATAACGGTCACTAACTCCTTGTCAAACAGCGTTCGCACATCGCCGAGCCATCGGCTAATCTGTGGATTTGACGGGCCTTTGCCTGCACCTCTGCCCGAACCACCAGCCCCGCCAAATCCGCCAAGCTCTGCTCGATTATAGATAGAAGCCAACGCCTGATCCATCAAATCCTGCTCCTGCGTCAATGTCAAATCTGTCATTGTTGACAACCGTTTGTCACTCTCCTGTCCCAGAATCAAACGCCAACGGCTAATTTGTTCTTTTACTTCCATAATAAACCTCCCTATCAAAAAGGTTAAAGGTCAAAATCAAAATCATCCAGTCCCTCAATCATTTGCTGCGCGCTCTCATCAAGCACAGCATTCACTATCTCGCTGACCTCCTGACCATTCAGACCTAATATCTCGCCCAAATTTTCTGCAATTTGGTCCTTTTCTGCAGCAGAAAAGTCTGCAAAAGCACGCCGCAAAAAGACAAGCGCCCGCTTAAACTCCTCATCATCTAATGTGACAAGATAATCGTTTAAACTCTCCCACAAAGACAACCTTGCAATCAATGCATATCTATTTTTCATGGCAAGCCCTTCAAACCAGCCTGCCCCCAAATCCGCAGGAATACCTTTTGAGAGACGCCTTGATACCTCTGTTCGTAACTGTTGTGTATTCATACTACCACGCTCCAACAAAATTGCCGCAGCAAATCCCGATAGTTTTGTATTTAGATCGTCACGTTCTGAAATGCTATCCAACACCTTAATCCACTCATCATGATCCAGAAAATCATGCGCTAACTCCACGCTGTTTAACTGCTCCATCGCAACAAGAATCGACTTGCTCGCCGCATCATCACACACACATGCGGATTCCAGTATCAGACATGCTCTGTAAAATAACTGCTTCAGTATGGGTTCCAAAGGTTTTGCATCAATACGCCGAATGTTACCATACTGAACCACCACCGAAAGCCTCTGTGCTGTCTTTGCCAAATCCTCTACAGATGCAGCATCAACCGCCATTCTTTGTAGCGCCGCAGTAGCATAACCGACTGCTTTCTCCATGCCGCAACTGCACGCATCCTCTATAACAAGTGCAATTTCCCCCATATTCGCAGCATTTTCCACGCGCTCCTTCATAGCAAAGGAAGCAGCACCATCGACAGTATCGCCCTTCAATGCAGATTCCACTAACTCAATCTCTGCCTCGGGTGTCCATCGAATAACCCAATGCTCTGACCATGTTGCATTATCCTGACTAACTAACTGCTGTTGTGCAAAACTTACATCAATCACTCTAAGCCGATGTAGGAAAAATGAGCGATGCAAATCGATAAACGCTGATTTTTCTGAGCTAACACGCCTATTTTCCCGCAAATCTAACATCAAATCCTGGGCTGTAATATCGCGATATTTCTCAAGTTTTAAGTCTTTTAGCTGTCTGTAAAAGTCCTCTTGAATACTGGTGCGACTCACCCCGTCAGGAAGTGCGCCAATCACCGTACCAATCTCTGTATCAGCAGTTGCAAGGATAATGCTGGATACACTTCCCTCGCCAATACAAGTCTGTGCAGCATCGCGCAAATCTCTAAGTGACGCTATCGTTCCGCCTCTAAGCTGTGCTAAAGACATCGCTAAACGCACCGCCTCAATTACAGATGCAGAGGAAACAGGATTTCCATTCTTACGCTGATATTTAGCAAGTCGTATCAAATAACTATAAACTGCATACATCGGTTCCCCTTTTTTTAAGCCCTCCCACAAAAGTGCATAGTATGCAGGCGCTTTGTTTCCAGCGCCATAGCCTGACCTTGTAGAAAGACGATAGTAGGAATACGGCATTAATGTATGGTTTGCCCCCACTCTGGGCATCTTTGATATGTCTTCGTCAGCCTCCTCCCAGTTTTTTAAACCTTCTACATGATACGAGCCTGTCACAACAACAATTTCTTCTGGCGCAATGCCTGCATCCACCGCCTTCTTAATTTGTTGACGCATATATGCCTCGCGAAGTGTTGTTTCCGCCCAGTCATTATCTTTTCCCTCTGTGAGGCTTCTAATATTCGCGCCAAAGCGATTCGCGCCCAAATGGTAGGCTTCTATACTGCCCGACTGCTCCATAACACGTTCCCAAAAAGTATCATGCCCATCCTCGCCACTCTGCTGATCAAGCTGCTCATAAACACTACTTCTGCTCTCCTCACCTTCTGCTTCTTGCATACCGCACTCTGATATCGCTAGAAAAGTCTCCGAAGGCAAATCAATAAAACGACATGGCACATGATTTTTATGACACCATTGTATTGCCTGATACTCAGGCGAATACTCTGCAAATGGGTACAAAATCGTTCTAACAGGCGCTTCTTTTGTATATGCAAGCACCGCAATCGGCAGTTTTGTCTCCTTGCGCACCATGTCAGACAACATATCCTCAAAATCACTTGGCCCCTCGACTAACACCAGCTTTGGCTTCTTCTCATCAAGAAACCCGCGCAAGTAATACGCCCCGGCAGGCGATAAATGCCGTATTCCGAAAAAATTTGGATTTTTCATCTATCTCTCCTTACCTTCCTAAACAGGTACTAAACTGTCAGCTCTTTGCATGCCCGATACAGTCCTGACCACTCCGAACCGCGCTTTTTCATAACATTTTCCAAATACTCTTTCCACGCTACCTTGTCTTTATCCTCGTCCTTGATAACTGCTCCTTGCAATGCTGCTGCCAAATCGTCATTGGAAATCGTACCATTCCCAAAACTTCCCGCTAGTGCCATGCTATTGCACAATAGAGAAATCGCCTCCGCCGTCGAAAGAACACCTGAAGTACCTTTTACCTTCTGTGTGCGGTCAAGTGTCTCTCCGCAGCGAAGTTCACGGAATATCGTACATACTTTCTCCACAACGCTATCTGCTGGCTGTGTTGCATTCAAATCAAGATTTTGTGACAGTTGTGTCACTCTTGTTCTAACAATTTCCATCTCAGAATTTAGATTTGCCGGCGCTGGAAGCACTACAATATTAAAACGACGCTTTAGCGCGGCTGACATTTCGTTCACGCCCTTGTCTCTTGTATTTGCCGTCGCAATCACAGAAAAACCTTTTTTCGCCGCTACTTCAACCGCAAGTTCTGGAACCGAGATTCTCTTTTCTGATAAAATCGAAATCAATGCATCCTGCACTTCAGAGGCACAGCGCGAAATTTCCTCAACGCGCGCGATAGATCCCGTCTCCATTGCATTGAAAACAGGACTCTTGAGCATTGCTTCGTGCGATGGTCCCTGCGCAATCAGCATTGCATAATTCCAAGAATATTTAATCTGTTCCTCTGTGGTTCCTGCTGTTCCCTGAATCACTTTTGTGGAATCGCCATTGATAGCGGCTGTCAGATGCTCAGAAAGCCAGCTTTTTGCCGTTCCTGGCTCTCCAATCAACAACAATGCTCTGTCTGTGACAAGCGTAGAAATTGCAATCTCCACCAAGCGCTCATGTCCTATGTATTTTGGCGTAATCTCAGTCTTTCCAACCTTTCCGCCGCAAATATAAGTCTTTACAGACTGCGGTGACATACGCCATCCTGTTGGAATTGGATTTTTCTCTGCTGCAATCAATGCGTCAATTTCCTTCTGAAATAACTGCTCTGCTGGCAGTCTTAATAATTCTTCACTCATGTTTTCCCTCCATTTTATTGAAACTGTTCTTTGGTCCACCTATCCATATATCGCTCAAAATCTTCTATATTTAGTTTTTCAACTTTCAATGCTCCACTTCTGACCATATCACAAATTGTCCGCGCCTCTTCCATTACTGCATCGTAATCTCCTGGCAGCATCGTCATCCAGCTATTTAAAGTCCACGACTGAATCTCTGAAGCATCCTTCACAAGCTTTACCCCCAAACCTTTACAAACTTTCCATCCACATTTCTTCATGCTTGCCAGATACATCTGGTTATAGCCAGTAATTAATGCTTTTTTGTAAAAATATTCTCCCATATTCTCACAGATATACTTGTCATTCAATGGTATCCAACACGACAAAATCTCATCTACTACTTTTGACGAATGCTTTTTTAGCCATTCTATAATCTCTTTTGCATGAGATAGCCGAATTGGTCTCGAAACACTTTTTTTCTCTGGAAAAGGAACTTCCAGATAAGTTCCAAAAAACACATAGCTGTTCTCTAAAGAGTCCCATTTAATATAGGCCATCGCTTCGACAACTGCCTTCATACGTTCCTTTGAAAACTTTGGTATCAAAAAAATTTTGTCTGTAACCTGCTCTTGCAGCCATTCTGTACAAGCTTCATCATTAGAAAGCTGTACTGTAATAGCCGCTGGCAAAAATTTTAAATTCGTCTTTTTAGAATTTGCATCTTGATATAACTCATATGCAAGCGCCTGCAAATCTGGGTCTGGATTTACAAGGAGAGAATGATGTAAGATTTTTCCCAACGCTGTCTCAATCTCCCGTATATTGGATTTATACCAATATCGATAAGACTGTAATACACCATATTGTAGTGTATCATTTTGATATGCATTTTGTGGTTTTCGCCATGTTTTTTTCAGAAGCATGTCTATTTTTTCTTTATTTGCAAGAAGTTTTCTATAACATTCACAAATTCGGGGACCGCCCTTGCCAAAAATAGCTCTCACCAAAAGCTGCAATCTATCCGATACTTCTTGTTTCTCCTTAGCTGAATCGTCATCTACCAATTTCAGCTCTTCCAAGATTTTTTCACAAACTTCCGCTACCAGATCCGAAGACCAGTCTGTCGTTGAATTTCTGAGATATATCAAGACAATATCCAATTTTTTCTTTGCTAATTCCTTGAAAAAGTTATTGACTTCCTCATCCTGTATCCCCGTAATCAGCTCAAATACTTTATCTCTATTTTTTCCTTTTTCTGTCTTTGACAATGAAAACAGCAATGACATATTTCCAGGATCATGACGAAGCGCATCAATTAACTCTGTGCGCACCTCCCGCTGTGCTTCCTTTAGCATCTTAACATAAAAATTGTTTGCCTTGGCACCGGCAAGCGCACTGATTAATCTTACGCGGCGCACCATTTCCTTTTTCCCTTTTGGGTCAAAACCTTTATATAAAAGTGGTAAAATTGTTTTGTCATTGCTTTCTCTTAGCCACTCTTCCACTTTATCTGCAAGCTCTGCATAGGAAGCACCCAATGCCTGAACCAACGTATACTTTACACGATAGTCCCGAAAAAGTTCTGGGTGACTATCATGCATTTCACATACATATCCATAGTGACCGCCGCCTGATGTTGTCAGCGCATCGAGCAATTCTTTTAACGCAGAATAAGGCGCATTGACCACAATACTGTCTGTACTTGTTTCCAGTGCAGTAATTGTAAAAGACTCTATTTCCCCTTGTGTATCCACCGCTCCCAGCGTACAAATTACAGCATCAGTCAACGTGATAGCATCCAAAAGCGCACCTTGCAGATTTGGACAGTCCGGCGAAAATAGCTGCGCTGTCAACTGCCCTAATTTTGCAAAGACAGGCGAAGCTCCCTCCAATGGCTTAAACGCATCATAGACGCGTTTTAATCGAAAGTCTTCCGATAGTAGACTTGTTCCTGCAATACATACTGTGCGCAAACGTGCCCGCAGCTCATAAATTGGTGTTGTATCCATTATACTACCTCTTTATTTGATTTTAGGATCTCTCATACCAGTTATCCATATATTTTTCAAAGTCCTGTAGCTTAGAACTTTTCATTTTAATCTCACCACTTTTTATCTTATCACAGATTGCTTTTGCTTCTTCCATAACAGCCGCTTTATCCTCTGACAAATCCGATAACCAGTAGTATAAAGACCACGCTGTAACATTTGGATTGTTCTTTATATATTTTACTCCCAGCCCTTTACATACTGTCCAGCCACACTTCTTCATATAATAAATATCACTGTGATTGTCAGGAGAAACCAATGCCCTTTTATAAAAATATTCTCCCATCTCCTGACATTGTTCTTTATCGTTTAACGCAACCCATTCTCCTAAAATATCATCTGCTGCTTTTGTTCTGTATCGTTTTAACCAATCCATTATCTCTTTTGCATGCGTCAATGAAATTGGTACTTCTACAGTTTTGAGCGGATTGTAATGCTCATATTCATAGCTGTCTGCATAAGTGTCTATATAATCACCAACAAACTGATACCCTTCTTGTCTTTGATCCCATTTAATATAAGCAGCTGCTTCTAGCACCGCGTTCATATGCTCTTTAGATTGTTCTGGCACAGACATTACAAGCCACTGTGTACATTCTTCATTCCGAATTAATTTTGTTGTGACAGCCGCTGGCAAAAAGTTTACATTTCCTGTATACAATTCCAATGCAAGTTCCTGCAATGCGGTATCTGGATTGACAAATAGAGAATGATGCAAAATCTTTCCTAACGCAATTTCAATTTTTCTAGCACTTGCAGCAAATGAACTGCTAAGAGACTCCTCTGTAATGTCAAGCACTCCATATCGCAGTATGTCTGTATAATTATTTTTTTTGTCAACTTTCCATGTTTCTCGAAATAGAGGGTTAATTTTATCTTTTCGTGCAAGCAGACTGCGATAACATTCACAGATTATAGTCCCTCCCTTTCCAAACAATGCGCGAATTACCTTTTGCAGTCTCTCAGACACTTCAAATTTCTTTTCATCTGATGTTGTCTTGTCTAATGCATCAATTTGTACAAGCATCTCATTGCATTGTGCAGCAACTAATTCTGCCGACCACTCTGTCGTTGTATTTTTAAGATTTTGTAATGCATTTTCTGGTTTTTTCTTCATCATTTCTTGATAGAAATCACATGCTTTTGCCTCCTCCATCTCCGCGAGCAGCTCCAAGACTTTATCTTTGTTCTTCCCTTTTTCTTTCTTTGCCAAATCCAAAAGCAAGGTGACATTATCTGAATTATGACGCAGTGCATTAAGCAGCGCCAGACGAATATCTTTCTGCGCACTTTCAAGCATCTCAAGATAAAAATCATTTGCCTCTGCCCCTGCAATGGCATCAATCACCATCACACGGCGCACCATTTCCTTTTTCCCTTTTGGGTCAAAACCTCTGTACAAAAGCGGCAGTATTGTATTGTCTTGGTCTTCTATCATCCATTGTTTCACTTCATTGGCAAGCTCTGCATAAGGAGCGCCCAACGCTTGTACTAAAGCATATCTTACACGATAATCGCGAAACAATTCTGGACGGTTTTCACGCATGTCACACACATAAGCATGGTGACCACTGCCTGATGTTGTCAGTGCTTCCAAAAGTTCTTTTAACGTGGAGTATGGCGCATTGACAATAATGCTGCCTATATTCTTCTCTATGTCAACAATGTCAAGAGCTGCAACTTCCCCTTTTATATCCACTGTTCCTAGCGTGCAAATCACAGCGTCTACCAGCGTTATTGTATCCAATAACGCTCCCTGCAAATTGGGACAGTCTGGCGCTAACAATTGTGTTGTCAACTGTCCCAATTTAGCAAAGACCGGCGAAGCTGTCTCAAGTGGTTTAAATGCCTCGTAGGCACGTTTTAATCGGAAATCTTCCGACAACAAGCTTGTCCCTGCAATCCCTGCTGCGCGCAAGCGTGCCCGCAGCTCATAAATCGGTGTTGTATCCATTTTTCTCCCTCCTACTTTCTATTGTGTACTCTTTAGGCAACTGCCTATGTCAAAATCTTCTTGGCCTTTCATGTTTATCCTTAAAGGTTTCCATACTTTAATTTTTCTGCCTTTTAATATAACAATCGTACCACCGCATCTTGTGTGATAATACTAAGCGGCTGTACCATAAGTCTACGGTTTTCTTGATTATAATAAAACGCACCCAAAAGAACCTGATTTTCAAGCAAAGAGGCATTTGGCAACATTGAAAGTCGCACAACAGTCTCCTCCATATTTTGCATGTCTCCTAAAAGAATTGTGTCGTTATTTTTGTCTGCCAACACATAATCCTCGCCAATTTTTCCAATTTTATTAAATGAGATTAACTGAATCATCCATGGCTGTGTCATTGCATTTTTCAGAAAATTCTTGACAGCCTTGGCCTCCTGTTTGACAGAAGTCACTGCATGTTCAAATATTGCCTCATAATCTGTCTGTTCATATGGGCGAATCTGAGCATTATCCCATCGAACTCTAACATTTCCATCCCCTGGATAAAACACTGCGCTTGGCACTTTTGCCACCCCAAAAACGCTGTCCTCCTGCTTAACATACTTCAACGATTTTATAGGCCGATAATTATAGTTCATATAAATTTCGCCTGTGTCCAAATCCGCCCAGCAACCTGTATCAATATACTCTTTTCGCGCCTCGTCGTAAACCACCCAAAATGAAAGTTGCATCAGACTTGCATCCTTTTTATTCTTGCCCAGCTCCTCTAGCTCTGACAGTTTCCAAATGCCGCCAAGTTCCTCATACAAAACAGTGTCTTCCAGTGTCACATCATCATTCTCAATTTTCTCATTTAGGTACTGACGTGACTTTTTAATTAAGCTCCAAAGCTTTTCTAACACACTGATTGCTGCGTCGTAATGAGACTCATCCTGGTCTTTTTGAAATTCTGCAATTTCAATTAACAACTGGCTACATAGTCTCTGTGGACCTGGAAGATAATAATCGCCCATTTGCTTTGCAAGCTCCTGATAGGTTTTAATAGAAGCTCCTCCAATCGTTCCTAGTCCCGCAGACATTAATTCCATAACAACTTTTTCAACCAAATCCAGCCCTTCAAGCTGTGTCTTTATTTTTTTCACTCTTGCATTTTTCGCAGTTTTTGCAGCGGACGCTTTTTTCTTTTCTGCCTTCTTCTTTTCCTCCTCAGTCATCTCGCTCTCTGGTTTTGCTACTTCATTTGCCTTCGCCTGCTTTTTTTCACGCTTTTTCTGGATATCCTCTGGAATTTCACAAATGCCAAACTCCTTTTTTGCCAACATCTCATACATCAATGCCAAACTATGCTTGCAAGGAAACTGCCTGCTTGGGCAAGAACAGCGATATACTGGATTGTTCTCGTCTATGTAGTCTGCTGATGTAATGTAGTTACTTTTGCCACTGCCACTACACTCACCCATATAAAATGTGTCATCCTCTGACCGTTCAAGCTTAACAAATCCACCCTTTTGTGAAATCTTCTTACCGTTTGAGGCTGCTGCCGCATTTGGTGCCAGCGCTAAAATTTGTTGTTCATTTACCTCTCTCATGTAATTTCATTCCTTTCTATAATATTATTATTTTTTAATAAAAGTCTTACGAGAGTTCTTTTTTATTATAACATCTGTCGAAATCGTTGATCAATTTCAGGATAATCCCGTTTTAACGAAATAACTTGTCCTACTCTGTCCAGAAAACAATGGGTACTTGTCCCTTTCGTGCGTAGTTCCCCAGTGTTTTTGTCAGTTATCTCATATGCCAAGTCCAGCCGAACTCCATTATATTTTGTGACACTTACCTGAATCAATATTGTATCATCAAAATGCACCATGCTTTTATACTGACAAGATACCGAGACAACTGGACTAATAATACCGTTTTTTTCCATATTATTGTATGATATTCCAAATTGACTCATAGCATCCATTCTTGCATCTTCCATCCAACGAATATAGTTAGAATGGTGAATAATACCCATCTGATCTGTCTCATAATATTTTGCATGGTGTATGTATGGTTGAATCTTATTTTTTGTATTCATCTTTTGAATCTTTCCCCTTTTTGAAAAATCTTCATTTAGACAATTTTTAATAACTTCTAAACAATTCATTAATTCCAATCAGTATTATAGCACAAAACTGCCAAAAAATATATAAAATACACAAAATATTTAATCAAAAGCGAATAAACACTCGTGTACATAAATCGAGTAGGGAAGGTTCCTTACCCCTACTTACGCGCGACCTGTGCGCCGCCTTAGCGGCTTATTCCTCTGTATGGGTCTGCGCAATCGAGTAGGGGAAAGATAAACTTTTCCCTACTTACGCGCCGGACGCGGGCAGCTTCCGCTGCATTGTTCCTCTCCGCGTCCGTGTGCATAAAAAGAGCACTAGATATTTCTAGCGCTCTAAAATATTGTTTATATTATTTATTCTTCCCAATTGTGATATACTGCCTGCACATCATCATCTTCATCCAACATATCTAAAGTTCTGTTTAGATTCTTAATCGCATTTTCATCCGTGAGTGTAACATAATTCTGTGGTATCATTGTAACCTCAGCACTTGCCATCTCAATTTTATTCTCCTGCAATGCCTTATAAACTGCATCAAAATCTTCTGGTGCAGTCAAAATCTCAAAACTGTCATCCTCCTCCGAAAAATCCTCAGCACCGGCGTCAAGCGCAGTCATCATCAAATCATCTGCACTCATCTCACATTCTTCTTTGTCAATGATAATCTGTCCCTTCTCATCAAACATAAAAGAGACACACCCCTGCGTTCCAATGCTTCCATTTCCTTTAGTAAAAGCACTTCGTACATTTGCAGCCGTTCTATTCTTATTGTCTGTCAGCGCCTCAACGATAATCGCAATTCCATTTGGACCGTATCCCTCATATGTAACATGTTCATAATTTACTGCGTTTCCATCACCTGCTGCTTTCTTGATACCGCGGTCAATCGTATCATTTGGCATATTGTTTGCCTTTGCTTTTGCAATGACCTGCGCCAGCTTAAAATTATTGGAAGGGTCTGGACCGCCTTCCTTTACTGCAACTGCAATCTCTCGTCCAATAATTGTAAAAATTTTTCCCTTTGCCGCATCATTTTTTTCCTTTTTGTGTTTAATGTTCGCAAATTTTGAATGTCCTGACATGTTTTCAATTCTCCTTTATCTCCATCACTTTTCTATAGTTTTACAAGCCTCCATCTTTTATAATCTGGTGGTTGTTTTTGTACAAATGTTTCTAATATTTATGTATTATTGCTCTGTGTTCTCCGCGGCAATATTGTATTTCTTTACTTTTTGAGTTTTTGTGACTAACACGGATTGAATTACATTTTTTTCCACTTTGATTATTTTAAAGAGATATCCTTCAATCTCAACTTCAGAATTCTCATCTTCGTCGGGAATGCGGTCTAACTTAGAAATTAAATATCCATTGATTGTCTCAAACTCTGTCTCACCAAAGGAAATATCAAACCGTTTCTCCAAATCTTCAAGCCGCATCATTCCTTCAATCACGTATTCGTTCTCGCTCTTTTTCTGAATATGATTTTCCTCTGGATCGTACTCATCCATAATATTTCCCACAATTTCTTCCAAGATATCTTCCATTGTCACAAGTCCCGATGTCTGCCCATACTCATCCATAACAATCACCATCTGATTTTTTTGTGACTGCATACTACGAAAAAGAGCATCGATATTTTTCGTTTCTGGCACAAACACGGCCTCTCTCAAAAGCCCTTTCACTATTCCAATTGGCTGATTCAGACTCTCATTCAGAGTATGTATTCGCATTGCATCTTTTAAATATAGCACACCAATAACATGATCTAAGTTCTCCTCAAAAACAGGATATCTGCTGTTGCTTTCTTTCAGCATATAGCCTAATGCATCCTTGAATGGTGTAGTGCTGTCAAGTGCCATGATATTATTTCTATGTGTCATAATGTCATTTGCTTTTTTGTCTCCAAACTCAAAAATATTTGTGATCATCTCCACTTCGCCTGCTTCCAGAACTCCAAGCTCATGTCCTTCATTGACCATTGAAATAATTTCTTCCTCTGTGACATCCGCCTGTTCTTCTGTATTGCGCAAACCAAATATCCATAGCAAACCATTTGCAGAAACTGCAATAATCCAAGTTAGTGGGTAAAGCGCTGTTCTGAGAAACTGTATCTGACGAATAAATCGATATGCCCACGCATCTGGATATTTCTGCGCAATCTTTTTGGGCAGCAAAATTCCAAATGTAAGAAGCACATACATTAAAATTATCGCCGCGGCAATCAGCGCCATCCAGTCCAACAAAACTTCATTGAACTCCTGAAAAAATGATATTTTCCCTAAAACAGTTCTAAGGACAATTGCCCATCTTGACAGGAAGAAATATCCCATCACTAGCTCAATCAATGTTGTAATCATCTGAATTGAATTGACATAGATAGTAGCGCGCTCAACAATGCGACTAAGCAAAATCGATTTTTTGTCGTTCTCCTCCTGCGCTCTGCGCTCAATCTCCTTCTCATTCATAAGACCGATTGCCTTGTTAAATCCAGTCAGTATCGCTTCAATAAAAAGCAAAAACAGAAATAATATCATACTACAGGCCGAAGCCCCTCCATCGTCCATTTTTTCCTCTCCTTTATTCTTTGGAATCGTTCTCTATTCTTTCTGCACAAGTTTTTGTGCACAACAAAGGTGTAAACTGCATTTTTTGCAGGCTACACCTTTTTAATATATCATTACTATTGTAAAACGTCAATATCCAAAGCCCTTATGTATCAAGCTCAAGACTGATTTGTAAGGCTCTGTTAACTCTCTGCATAATTGGAGAATCCAGATGACACACCTTATCCTTCAGACGTTTTTTATCGATGGTTCTTAACTGCTCCAGTAATATTACTGAGTCTTTCACCATATCGTAATTTCCTGCGTTTAGTTCAATATGTGTGGGGAGATTTGCCTTGTTCATCTTAGAAGTGATTGCCGCACAAATCACAGTTGGACTGTGCTTGTTTCCCACATCATTCTGAATAATTAAAACTGGTCTTACTCCGCCTTGTTCTGAACCAACCACTGGTCTTAAGTCCGCATAATAAATATCTCCTCGTTTCATTTTCCTTCACCTCTGTCTGTTACAATAGTATCCTCAATTTGATAGGAAACGACTTTTGTCGTTCATTAATAATACTATTTTTTCCATTGGTGAAAATTTTATACAGTTTGCGCACAAGAAAAAATCTATTTTTATTCGCAAATTATAGTGTCCTTTTGTTTGTAAATCCGCGGGATTCTCTTGCCAATATCACATACAAGCTCATAGTTAAATCTACCAGAAAGCTTTCCCAATTCTTCCATTGTAATACATTCCCTGTCGTCTTTTCCAATCAAAGTCACTATATCGCCAACGCGCACAGGCAAATTCAAATCTGTAACATCGATCATAAATTGATCCATACACACGCGTCCAAGAATCGGCACTCGCTGTCCTTGCAAAAGTACAACCCCCACATTGGACAGGCTTCTAGGGTATCCATCTCCGTAGCCAATGCAAATTGTTGCAACCTTTGTCTCCCTCATTGTTGTATAAGTGCCCCCATAACTAATTTCCTGCCCTTTTGGAACAGTCTTAACATACACAACTCTTGATTTTAAAGTGAACATGGGTTTTAATTGAATCCGATTATTCGCTTGCACTATATCTGATGGCCACAATCCATACAAAATAATCCCAGCCCGCACTGCATCCATATTTGCCTCTGGTAGCTCTACAATACCTGCGCTATTAGAACAATGCTTCATTGGAATCTTTTGTTGTATTTCCTGTTCAACCTGTTCTGCAAACTCCTGAAAAAGTTGCATTTGATGATATGTCTTGGTCTTATCACTCTCGTCTGCTGTTGCAAAATGTGTGAAAATACCTTCTATCTCCAGACTAGGAAGCGCACAGATCTGTCTGATTAGCGCCAATCCTTCTGCATCTGGATTAATACCAATTCGAGTCATACCTGTGTCTATTTTTAGATGAATTTTGCAGTTTTTCTTATTTTTTACTGCAATGTCTGACAATTCCTTGGCAGTATCCAACGTAAATACAGTGGAACGTATATCTTCTTTGATAAAACGCTCATAACTATATGGAAATGTATACCCCAGTGCCAAAATTGGTTTTTGTATCTTACTATCTCGCAAAATAAATGCTTCCTCAGCAGTCGCAACCGCATATCCCCATACTTGCTGTTCTTCTTCAAGAACCTGCGCAATTTGCTTTGCACCATGGCCATAACCATCTGTCTTTATGACTGCAATCATTTTTGTATCTTTTGCTATCTTCTCTTGGATACTTTCAATATTAAAGAGCAACGCATCCAAATCAATCTCCGCCCATGCCCTATCATAATGCTTCATGGTTTCTCCTCTTTCCCACAATTATTTTATGTAACAGTTCAGCCATACAGAATTGATTGCGCAAATTATAGCAAGCGTTTTCTTGTTAAAGAAAATTCGTACACTTAATTCTATAGGGCAGAGGCCCATTCCATTGTGAAATAAATCACCAGAAAAAATCTAATATCATTGGCGAAAATATATATTCTGGCGACTTATAAATGGCATGGCTGAACTATAATTATTTTATATCAAAATATCCTTGAGCGACTTAATAATATCCTGTGCCATAATGTAATATGCTGAGGTTTTCTTTCTTGCCAAATCGCCTGCAAGTCCATGTGTGTAAGTCCCCATCACTGCTGCCTCAAATCCGCTGCATCCTTGTGCCAGAAATCCCGCTGTAATTCCTGTAAGCACATCCCCTGAACCGGCAGTTGCCATCCCATCATTCCCGCTTGCATTTAGGTAAGTTAGCTTTCCCCTTTTTGCCACAATCGTTCTTGCATCTTTACAGACAAGAGAAACATCATATTTTTTGATAAATGTTTTACAACAGTGCAGTAAATCCTTCTTTATTATTGCCACTGGACATTTCAAAAGTCTTGAAAATTCCCCAATATGTGGCGTCAAAATTATATCATTGTCATACTTCTTGTGTCCATATTCTAAATTACGCAACAGTTCTTCGTTCTGTGATAAAATATTGAGCGCATCGGCGTCTAACACCATTGGCTTCTCGCACACTGCTAAAACCACTGTCAAAATTGCTTTTGCCTTCTCAGATACCGAAATTCCTGGTCCTATTGCAACCACATCAGCCCATTCTATTCCAGACAAGAGCGTATTGGATTCTCCTTGTGAGATTGCTAGTCCTTCCGCACCACACTCCACATCTTGATAAGTGTCTACAATCGCTTCTGGAAGCTTCTTTAACAAACTTTCCCGATTGTCTGCTGCTGTAAAAATACGCACCATGCCAGCACCTGTCCGATAAGCACTCAACGCGGACAAAAAACAAGCACCGCCCATCGTTTTACTTCCTGCAATTAACAATACTTTTCCAAAAGTGCCCTTATTTCCGGCCGGATCTCGCTCTGGAAACTGCAAATCCTTTTTGACATCTGTGAATGTAACAACCCCCGTTCGTTTATTGTTTGTCACTTCTTTTGGAATACCAATCGGCGCACAGATAATTTCTCCAGAACAAGAAGCCCCCGGATAAAGCATCAATCCAAGTTTTCTATATGCATAAGTAACTGTGACATCCGCCTTAACAGCACATCCCATAATACTGCCATCATCTGCATTGACGCCGGAAGGAATATCCACCGCTACAACCTTTGCTTTCGACGCGTTTATGGCCTCAATTGCCCTCCTGTATATTCCTTCAACTTCCCGCGTAAGGCCTATGCCAAATATTGCATCGACAATCACATCATATACAGTATGTTCCACACCATAATATATGGGAATGTTAAGCTTTTTTGCCGTTTCCAATTGGATCGCTGTCTCCTCTGACAATTTCGATAAATCTCCAATCATATTAATCTCTGCGCGAATCCCTTGCTCTTGAAGGATTCTTGCGATCGCAATTCCATCGCCACCATTGTTGCCGCTTCCTGTCATCACGCCCACATAAACTTCCGCGCCAAATCGTTCTATAATCACTTTGACAGTCTGTAGCGCAGCGCGCTCCATCAACACAAGCGAGGAAATACCATATGTCTCAATCGCAGCCTTGTCGCTGGCTTTCATTTCCGCAGACGTCAGCACATATTCCATAAGCAATCCCAGCCTTTCCTGTAAAAAGAACTCCGAAACAGTCAATCCTGCTTTGGAGTTTTTTCATCTATCAAATCTTTTTCTTTATTCAATACATTTTGAGGGTTATATTTCATATCAAACATATTGATAACATCTGGTCCAAAAATAGAATGCATATAATTGTACATCTCATCATTCCATATTTCTTTCTGCTGTTTTAGGATAATCTTTCTTTTTAACTGTATTTTAAATTCGGACACCCACTTGTTAATCGCGTCAATCTCCTCGACGTTTTTCTGAAGCCTGCTGTAACAAACGCGCATACTTGCAATCATTAGGGCAAAGTTCGCCTCGTCAATCTGTTTTGGAATCTCCATCAACTCATCACTATACGCATCCATTCGCTGATTTGCATCCTCAATCTTGCATTTGTTCTCTGCCATCTTTTTTTCTTTGGCAGAACTATCAGGAAGTTCCATAATTGATACAATCTCCTGCATCAATTTTTTCTTAAATGCTGAAAGGCTCTTTAATTCTGTGTTGAGTTTTCCCTGCCGCTTTAAAATCTCATTGAGATTGTCCTCAAGTCTTTGTATCTCCTCATTTTCTCCCGTCTGTGTAAAAAGCCTGTGCCACTGATTATCAAGCGTCAAAATTGGTATTTTTTTGCCAATTAATGCTTCACGAAAGACCTCATCCTCCTGTTCCATACTCATAACCTCTTTTCGTATTTGTTAACAGTTCCAAATCACTGGTTCGCTATTCCGTATGACAATTTCATAAGACTATCCGAAAGATGTACATTTTCAACAACAATACTGTCTGGTACATTTAGGTCCACATGTGCAAAATTCCAAATAGCTTTGATATTACATCTGACAAGTATTTCTGCAGTCTTTACCGCGCCATCTTTCGGTATGGTAAGCACTGCAATATCAATATCGTTTTCTCTGACAAAACGTTCAATGTTCTCCACTGGCTGAACTGCTATTCCTCTTAGTTCCTTCCCATACAACGCTGGATTTTTGTCAAATAAGCCTTTGAGAAGAAATCCTCTACGCTCAAAATTCATATAATTTGCAAGTGCCTGACCAAGATTACCTGCACCGACAATAATAAGATTATGTGTTTTGTTTAACCCCAATATCTTTGCAATTTCGTTGTACAAATATTCTACATTGTATCCATATCCCTGCTGCCCAAATCCTCCAAAATTATTAAAATCCTGCCGAATCTGTGACGCAGTAACCTTCATCAGTCTACTCAAATCCTGTGATGATATCCTTTCGATACCACTATACCGCAGCTCTCCTAGATATCTGTAATATCTGGGAAGCCTCGCGACAACTGCCTGTGATATATTTTTATCATCCACAAACACCTACCTCCGTATACATATATGCTAAAAAAATAACAAAATATATAGCATAATTATACAATATTGTTAAATGCTTGTCAAATCTTTTGTTGCTCCTATCATTTTAATCCCCCATGCCGCCTTTTGGCGGCTCAAATAGAAATGAAAAACGCTGTCCTTTATGTTTTTCTCGTCAGATATGCGATTTTATTACTTTTCACATCTGCACCATGCACTTGCCGCATGGTGTCGGAGCCAGCGCCAAACTGCTGCTTTGTAGCATTTCGTGGACATTAATTGTAACATGATTTGTTACAATTCACACCCACGCCAGTTTTTATCATGTTATAAGTTATTGAGGTGTGAATTATAACAGATTTTGCACACAAAATGCTAAAAGGCAAGCATTTTGGCGCATGATTCCCACTACTTTGGCGCGGGCGTGAAAAGTAACCATGATTTTTCAAACACGCTCTAGTAAGATAGATTACAATTGCTTTTATTGTAAATCTCTTTTATAATGTAGAAGACGAATTTATATAAGGAGGATTCCCATGATTCTATCATGCAATAATATAGAAAAAACATTTATTGACAACCATGTTATCAAAAATGCTTCTTTTCATATCGAAGATTATGAAAAAGCCGCTATTGTTGGTATTAATGGCGCAGGCAAGTCAACCTTGCTCAAAATTATCACTGGGCATCTACCTGCGGACGCAGGTGTTGTGACCTTTGCAAAAGACAAGAGTTTTGGCTATCTGGCACAACACCAGGCAGTAGACAGCGAAAATACAATTTTTGCTGAACTGCTCACAGTCAAACAGGAAGTACTTGACCTTGAAGCTTCCATTCGACAGACAGAGAACGATATGAAATATGCTTCTGGTGAGAAGCTGGAACTTTTGCTCAAAAAATATGCCAATATGACACATCGCTTTGAAGATATCAATGGCTATGCATACAAAAGCGAAATTACTGGCATCTTAAAAGGATTAGGGTTTCAAGAGGACGAATTTGAAAAAAAGGTTGCCACACTCTCTGGCGGTCAAAAGACGCGCGTAGCCCTTGGCAAACTATTGTTACAAAATCCAGATTTAATTATGCTCGACGAACCGACAAACCACCTCGATCTCAATTCCATTACATGGCTTGAGACTTATCTGTTAAATTATAAAGGTGCTGTTATTATTGTCTCACATGACCGTTATTTTCTGGACAAGATTGCCACAAAAATAATTGAGATTGACAGTGGAATTGTATCTTCATTTCATGGTAACTACTCGGATTATGCCATTCAAAAGGAGCATCTGCGCACCGAACAGATGAAAGCCTATTTAAATCAGCAGCGAGAAATCAAGCATCAAGAAGAAGTCATTGACAAACTAAAACAATTTAACCGCGAGAAATCAATCCGACGTGCTGAGAGTCGTGAAAAGATGTTAGATAAAATTGAGCGTCTTGAAAAACCCACAGAAGTTCGAGCAGATATGAAATTGACACTCACCCCCTACCAAACCAGCGGCAATGATGTTATGCAGGTTGAAGGACTTTCCAAACGCTTTGACAGTCATCTGCTATTTGAAAATGTATCTTTTGAGATCAAACGCGGTGAACATGTGGCTATTATTGGAGACAATGGTACAGGTAAAACTACTCTGTTAAAAATCATTAATGAGCTTGTCCCTATGGACAGTGGTATTATCCAGCTTGGAACAAATGTAGAAATCGGATATTATGATCAGGAACACCATGTATTACATATGGACAAGACTCTATTTGATGAAATTAGCGATGACTACCCCTATCTAACCAACACAGAAATTAGAAATACACTTGCTGCCTTTTTGTTTACGGGTGAAGATGTTTTCAAAAAAATTAGCGCTTTAAGTGGCGGTGAGCGCGGACGCGTGTCCCTCGCAAAGCTTATGCTGTCCGAAGCAAATTTCCTCATTCTTGACGAACCGACAAACCACCTTGATATCACTTCCAAGGAAATCCTTGAGACAGCGCTTAACGCCTATGAGGGAACAGTGCTCTACGTGTCACATGACCGATATTTCATTAACAAGACAGCAACGCGCATCCTCGAATTAACACAACAACAATTTATTAACTACATTGGAAATTATGACTATTATCTGGAAAAGAAAGAAGTACTAACACCCATATCCGATACTGCTGCAACCACCAAAACACAAGCACCTTCTGCACAGAAGCTCGACTGGAAACAACAAAAAGAAGCACAAGCAATCTTGAGAAAAAGAGAAAATGATCTGAAAAAATGTGAAGACAAAATAGACATTCTTGAACAAAAAAACATTGCATTAGATGAGGAGATGGCAAAACCTGAAATTGCTGTAAACTCTGTAAGACTACAAGAAATTGCAAAAGAAAAAGAAATCATAGAAACCGAACTAGAAGTGCTCTATGCTAAATGGGAGGAGTTGTCAGAAGCACAATAGCGATTTCCTCTTGACATTCTGCACTTTAATTGAGTAGGAAAGCAACCTTCCCCTACTCGCCGCACCGCCGATGCGCCACTTTAGTGACATATTTCCTCTGTATCGGCGTGTGCATAAATAAAAATTACCATTAAGTATCAATTAATAGAAAGGCATGGTTTGCACAATGAAAAAATTTTTGATTATTGATGGCTCCTCAATGTTAAGCACCTCCTACTATGGCAATCTGCCAAAATCAGTCCTCTTTGCAAAGACAGACGAGGAGAAAGAAAAACATTACTCTGAAATCCTACGCACTTCCAAAGGAGAATACACAAACGCTCTTTTTACAATGCTTAGAACGCTTATCTCTCTCTACAAAAAAGTAAAACCAGACTATGTAGCAGTTGCTTTTGATGTATCGCGAGATACATTTCGGCGCACACAACTTGCCGAATCCTACAAGGCCAATCGAAAGGAAGCTCCCGCGCCGCTCAAAGAACAGTTTATTGCCATGGAAAATCTATTGCAAAAAATAGGTTGTCAGGTGCTTATGGACAAAGATTACGAGGCGGACGATTTTGCTGCCTCCCTTGTCAAAAAATTTGAATCCCCAGACCTTGATACCTATGTCCTCACAAAGGAACATGATTATTTACAACTTGTGAGTCATTATAACAGACTTTGGCGTGTCACAGACAAGGAAAAAG
>ERZ779637.507-NODE-507-length-24796-cov-12.482519_pt1 | contig 24796 bp, 25 predicted proteins | sample MGYA00514196_ERZ779637 | MGnify/ENA primary metagenome ERZ779637 (study PRJEB29562, sample SAMEA4376700) | mouse gut metagenome | isolation source: Cecum | study: EMG produced TPA metagenomics assembly of the A DSS colitis mouse model was used to assess the...
TAGCTTTTATCTATTTCGCACTTATTGTTGATGCTCTTATGTGAACACCACCTAGTGTTCCCTCAGCTGTGGTTCCTACTTCGCTAATATTGGTAATATGGTCGATGGGAAATGTCACTCCAACTGCATTAGTGAAATATGTATACAATTCATGACCAAGAGCATACTCTGGTAACCCATACGCTTTCGAAGAGGAATAACTGATAGTGATATTGAACGCATGCAAAAGCAGTTTTGCCGGGAGTTTGTTCAGAGACAAACCGGCTGGGAGCTTGTTAAGGAGTTTTCCGAGAAGGGCGTTTCCGGGTTCAAGAAGTCCGCAAAGGACCGGGACGCCATTCAGGAGATCCAGAAGATGGCCCTGCAAGGCGGGTTTGACATTCTGCTGGTGTTCATGTTTGACCGGCTGGGCCGCAGGGACGATGAAACGCCTTTTGTCGTCGAGTGGTTTGTAAAGAACGGCATCGAGGTATGGGGCGCCATGGAGGGCCAGCAGCGGTTTGATAATCATGTTGACAAGCTGCTGAATTACATCCGCTACTGGCAGGCGTCCGGGGAGAGTATCAAAACCTCCGTCCGTGTCAAGACCCGGATCAGCCAGTTGACGGAGGAAGGGTATTATACCGGCGGTATCGTCCCTTATGGCTACCGGCTGGAGAACCGGGGCCGTACAAACAAGCGGAACAAAGAGGTTTGTGACCTTGCCATAGACCCGGACGAGGCAGAGGTTGTCAGAGTGATTTTTCAAAAATATGTATGCGAGGGTTACGGCTCACAACGTATTTGCCGCTATCTGGCCGAGCAGGGGTTCCGCAATCGAAAGGGCGGCAACATCCCCACCACCAGCATTAACCGCATTATCAAAAATTCGCTCTACATTGGCGTCCTTTGCAACGGCGAGAGCAGGTCAGAGCAGATATTGACCGACCTTCAAATCATAGATGTTGACCTGTTCGAGAGGGCGCAGAGCATTATACAAAGCCGGTCAAAACCCCGTATTCGCAGAGAGGTCCCGCTGAACACCAAAGGCCAGTCCCTTTTAGTAGGAAATGTATATTGCGGTCATTGTGGCAGACGGCTGACGCTGGCTACCAGCGGGCGCAAGTACAGCAAAAAGGACGGCACCGTAGTTACAAAGACCTATGTCCGTTATCAATGCAGTTACAACACCCAGCACCCCGGCGAGTGTGACGGGCCCTCTGGTTATGGAGTATCAAAGCTGGATGATTTGATAGAATAGATTGTCCGTATCCAGTTTGAGCAGATAAAGATGGCCCCACCCCAGGAATTGATAAAGGAGCGTCAAAGCCGGGAAGTAGACATCGCCAAGGCCAAGCTGAATCTTCTGAACGGCCAGTACCAGCAAAAGCAAAAAGACTATCAGGATTTAAGAGCCGAGACGCTCCGGGTTATTCAGGGCGCCAGCCGTTTGAACGTGGATTTACTTAACAGCATTGTGGAGGAAACTACCACGCAGATGAAAGAGCTGGAACAGCAGATTAAAACGGCGGAAGCGAACTTGCAGGAGTTGGTATCTGGCGCTGAAAAAGTGAGGCAGGGCTACGATGAATTGATGAATTGGGCCAAGCTGTTCGACAACTGTAACTTTGAGGCCAAGAAAGCGTTGGCGGAGAGCCGCCGGGAACTGGACAAGTCCAAACAGCGGGTGGCAGAGATCGACTGCGTTATCCAAAAGAGCTATGAGGACTTATCGAAAGGGCTTCTTACGGAGGAACGGTTCGCGCCCCTGACGATATCGCTGGAAAGCGAACAGCGGCAGTTGAAAGCGGATATTCCAGAGTTGGAGGCCAGCTTGAACGCCACCGCTGACAAAGCCGGAGATTTACAGAAGTTCATTTTTTTATGAGACGACCTTAGCACATCCCCAACTTCCCCTTGCATTTTCTGAAAAAGTGAGTATGATTAAAGAGAAAATCATTTAAGAAAGAGGCGTTACCCCATGACAAAAGTAAATGTAATCGCCGGCTTCCTGGGCGCGGGCAAGACCACCCTCATAAAAAAGCTGCTGGACGAGGCGCTGAAGGGCGAGCGGATCGTCCTCATTGAAAACGAGTTTGGCGAAATCGGCATAGACGGCGGGTTCCTCCGGGACGCGGGTGTGGAGATCTCCGAGATGAACTCCGGGTGCATCTGCTGCTCCCTGGTGGGGGACTTCGGCGAGGCGCTGAAAAAGGTGATGGACCAGTTCCACCCGGACCGCATCCTCATCGAGCCCTCCGGCGTGGGCAAGCTCTCCGACGTCATCCGGGCCGTTCAGGGCGTGGCGGAGCATGTGCCGGAGATGGTTCTGGGCTGCGCGGTGGCTGTGGCTGACGCGGCCAAGTGCAAGGTCTATCTGAAGAATTTCGGCGAGTTCTACGCCAACCAGATCCAGCACGCCGGGGCCATTATCCTCAGCCGCACCCAGAAGCTGGACCAGGCCGGGCTGGAGGCCGCGACGGCCCTCCTCCGTGAGAAGAACGAAACCGCCCCCATCGTCACCACCCCCTGGGATCAGCTCAGCGGCGAACAGCTCCTGTCCGTGATGGAGCAGGGCGATACCCTTGCCAGGGATCTGCTGGCAGAGGAGGCCTGCCCCGTCTGCGGCGGCCACCACGGCCATGAGCATCACCACGACCACGACGAGAGCGGCTGCCACGGCCACGAGCACCACCACGACCACGGCGCGTGCGGCTGCCATGACCATCACCACCACGGCCACGACGCGGACGAGGTGTTTGCCAGCTGGGGGGTGGAGACCACCCGGGCCTTCACCCAGGAAAAGCTGGAGGAGGTCCTCGCCGCTCTGGACAGCGGCCGGTACGGCGCGGTGCTCCGCGCCAAGGGCATCGTCCCCGGCGGCGAGGGCGGCTGGCTCCATTTCGACTATGTTCCCCAGGAGCACCAGGTGCGCACCGGCCCCGCCGACTACACCGGCAGGCTCTGCGTCATTGGCAGCAAGCTGGACGAGGCGGGGCTGAAGGCCCTCTTCGAGGTGTAAGCCATGGCCAAGGAGAACGTCTTTCCGGTCTACCTCATTGCCGGCTTTCTGGACAGCGGCAAGACCTCCTTCATCAACGGCATCCTCTCCGACGGCTTCGCTCGGGAGGACCGGACCATGCTGCTGTGCTGTGAGGAGGGGGAGACTGCATACGATCCCGCTGTCCTGCGGAACGTCACCGTGGTGACGGTGGAGGACCAAGAGCAGCTGACCCCCGCCTTTCTGGAGGCGGAGCGGCGGAAGTGCGGGGCGGTCCAGATCATCGTGGAGTACAACGGCATGTGGCAGATTCAGGACTTCTATGTCAACGCCATGCCCCCCAGCTGGGCCCTCTACCAGATCATCGCCGCCGTGGAGGGTCCCACCTTTGAGATGTACGCCAAGAACATGGCCTCCCTGATGATGGAGAAGCTGCGCAACGCGGACATGATCTGCATCAACCGCTGCACGGACCAGCTGTGTACGGCCCTGCGCCAGCGGAATCTCCGCCTGGTGAACCGCCGGGCGGACATCTACCTGGAGAAGGTGGGCGGCGAGAGCGAGGACTACATGGACGGCACCGTCTCCGCCTTTGATCTGAGCGCGCCGGAGATCCGCGTCTCTGACGAGGACTACGGCCTGTGGTACGTGGAGATCATGGACAACCCCCGGATGTACGAGGGAAAGACGGTGGTGTTCCGGGCCATGATGTGCAAGCCCCCCCAATATGGCCGCTACTTCACCCCCGGCCGCTTCGCCATGGTCTGCTGCGCCGAGGACATGACCTTCCTGGCCGTGGCCTGCATCGGCTGGGACGTCAGCGCCATCCCCGAGCGGACCTGGGTGGAGGTCACCGCCCAGGCCCGGGTGGAGCACTGGGACCCCTACCAGGGGGACGGCCCGGTCCTCCATGTCTCCTCCGTGGTTCCCTGCGGGAAGCCGGCGGAGGAAGTGGTGCAGATGTAGGCGGGTTGTTGGAAAAACCTGTTGTCACAGGCTGAATTTTGTGGTAAAGTGGAAGACAACACATGATAAGGGGAAGCAGCCATGGACAACCATATTTTTCGCAGCGCCCTGTCCGGGTTTAACCGGCAGGATGTGATGGAGTATATCGAGCGCACCCAGAAGCAGGCCGAGGAGGCCGCCGCCCGGCTGGAGGACCAGGTCCGGCAGGCCCGGCAGGAGTGCGATGAGGCCCGGCAGGCCCTGGATGCCTGCACGGAGGAGAAGGAGGCGCTGTCCCGCCAGCTGGAGGAGATGACCCTCAAGTTCAACCACGCCAAGAACAACTGGGAGGCCCAGGCCCAGGCTAAGGAGTCCTTCCGTCAGGACGTGACCCAGCGGGACCAGACCGTCCGGGAGCTGACGGAGGAGAACCAGGGGCTGTTCCGGCGGGTCCAGGATCTGGAGGACCAGTTGGCCTCCATGCGCCTGGAGAAGGAGCGCATCACCCAGCTGGAGCTGGACGCCCACCAGCGGGCCGACGAGGTGGTGGCCCAGGCCAGCGCCCAGGCCCAGCTCATCCAGACCCAGGCCCAGGCCCAGGCCGACGGCACGATCCACTCCGCCAATGAGGAGGCCCAGGCGGCTGTGGCCCAGGCCAGAAGCCAGGCCCAGGCCCTGCTGCGGGCAGCGGAGGAGCGGGTGGGGGAGACGGCGGCGGCGTATGACCAGCTCTTCCAGTCCTTCACCGCCATTACCAGCCACATCTCCGGCGAGCTGCGCAAGCTGGACGTGACCGCCGCCCAGCTGCCCATCAGCTTCAACCATCTCAAGGACGGTCTCCACCAGCTCCAGGAGCAGGCCCGGGAGCGGGCGGCGGAGGAATAGACGCGGACAAGGACCGGACGGCAAAAGAGCCGTCCGGTCCTTCAGCGTGTCAAAAAAGCGGTCATCCCAGCCCCAGCAGGACGCACGCGCCCTTCACCGCCATGCACAGCCCCATCCCCACCGCCGTGGGCAGGACGGCGGCCAGGGCGGTCCACTTGGCGCTGCGGGTCTCCCGCCAGATGGTCAGACAGGTGGTGCCGCAGGGGAAGTGAAAGAGGGTGAAGAGGAGGACGCACAGGGCCGTCACGGCGGTCCAGCCGTTGGCGGAGAGCAGGGCGTGGAGCTGGGCAAGGCTGCCGTACTCGGTGAGGGACCCGGCGGAGAGGTAGCCCATAAGGATACAGGGCACCACGATCTCGTTGGCCGGGAAGCCCAGCAGGAAGGCCAGCAGGATCACGCCGTCCATCCCCATCAGCTCCCCCAGGGGCTGGAGGAACCCGGCCAGCCGCAGGAGGATGCTGACGCCGCCCGCGTCCACGTTGGCGGCGATCCAGATGAGCAGCCCCGCCGGGGCCGCCACCTCCACCGCCCGGCCCAGCACGAACAGGGTCCGGTCCAGGATGGAGCGCACCAGCACCTGCCCCACCTGGGGGGCCCGGTAGGGGGGCAGCTCCAGGGAGAAGGAGGACGCCTCCCCCCGCAGCACCGTCTCCGCCAGCAGGCGGCTGACCAGCAGGGTCACGGCCGCCGCCAGCACAATGACCCCCATGAGCATGGCCGCCGAGGCCAGGGAGCCCGTCAGGCCGCTGCCGGCCACAAAGAACATGGAGATGAGGGCGATGAGGGTGGGCAGGCGGCCGTTGCAGGGCATGAAGGCGTTGGTGAGAATGGCGATGAGCCGCTCCCGGGGGCTCTGGATGATCCGGCAGCCCATGACCCCGCAGGCGTTGCACCCCAGCGCCTGACACATTGTAAGCGACTGACGGCCGTGGGCCCCGGCCCGCTGGAAAAAGTGGTCCAGGTTGAAGGCCACCCGGGGCAGATACCCCGCGTCCTCCAGCAGGGTGAACAGGGGGAAGAAGATGGCCATGGGGGGCAGCATCACCGACACCACCCAGGCCACAGTCCGGTACACCCCGTCCACCAGGGCCCCCGTCAGCCACCAGGGCGCGCCCAGCCCCTCCAGCAGGCCCCGCAGGGGCTCCTGCCAGCCCATCAGCAGCCGGGAGAGGAGCTCTGAGGGCACGTTGGCCCCCACCATGGTCAGCCATAGCACCCCCGCCAGCAGGGCCAGCATCACCGGGATGCCGGTGCGGCGGCTGGTGAGCAGCCGGTCCAGGGCCCGGTCCCGGCGGCCCGCCCTTTCGCCGTCCATGTCCACCGCCTGCCGGACGATCTCCCCGGCCCGGACCAGGTAGGCCGCCGCCTGCCGGTCCGGACAGCCGGGGCAGCCGGCGCACCCCGTCTCCGGCAGAGCGCCCTCCGGCCTGGGACCCGGGTGGAGCACCGCGTCCTCCAGGGCCTGCCGCAGGGCGTCCAGCCCCTGGCCGCCCCGGGCCGCCGCCCCCACCACCGGACATCCCAGCAGCCGGGACAGGGCGTCCAGATCCACCCGAATCTGCTTTTTGGCCGCCTCGTCCAGCAGGTTCACGCACACCACCACCGGCCAGGAGATCTCCAGAATTTGCAGGGCCAGGGCCAGATTCCGCTCCAGGCAGGTGGCGTCCGCCACCACCAGGGTCACGTCCGCCTCCCCGGAGCGGAGGTAGTCCCGGGTCACCTCCTCCTCGGCGGAGCCGGGGTGGAGGGAGTAGGCCCCGGGCAGATCCACCAGGGTGTAGGTTCGATTGTGATATGTAAAGGCCCCCCTGGCGGTCTCCACCGTCTTCCCCGGCCAGTTGCCCGTGTGCTGGTGCAGGTTGGTCAGGGCGTTGAATACCGTCGATTTCCCCACATTGGGGTTGCCCACCAGAGCCACGGCGGGACCGCTGCCGTTTGCTTGCGCCATCTTTCGCTCCCCTCCTTGTCTTGCCGCCGGCCTGCCGGCGGCGTTACTGCCAGTGTATGCCCGGGGCGGTGAGACGGTGAAAGCTGTTGCAATTTTCCCGCGGAACCGTTATACTATAGGAAAGTCATCAACACACCTGACAAGGAGGGACCATGATCTATCACATCCTGGCCATAGGCGACGTGGTGGGGGAGCAGGGGCTGGCCCATCTGAGCAAATCCCTGCGGGCGGTGAAGAAGCTCAAGGACGTGCATTTCACCGTGGTCAACGGGGAGAACGCCGCCGGAACCGGCATCCTCCCCCGGCAGGTGGAGGACCTCTACGCCGCCGGGGCCGACGTGGTCACCCTGGGCAACCACACCTTCCGCCGGCAGCAGATCGCCGGGCGGCTGGAGGAGGACCCGTATCTCCTGCGGCCCGCCAACTTCACCGGCCGGGCCCCGGGCAGGGGGTGGGGGGTCTATGATTGCGGCCATATCCAGATCGGGGTGATGAACCTCATCGGCCGGTGCGGCCTGGACTTCCACGCCGACAACCCCTTCATAGCCGCGGACAGGCTCCTCAGGGGGGACGCGCCCCGGTTCACGGTGGTGGACTTCCACGCCGAGGCCACCAGCGAGAAGCTGGCCATGGGGTACTACCTGGACGGCCGGGTGTCCGCCCTGTGGGGCACCCACACCCATGTGCCCACGGCGGACGGGCAGGTGCTGCCCAAGGGGACCGGCTATGTGACGGACCTGGGCATGACGGGGCCCATCCGCTCGGTGCTGGGCATCCCGCCGGAGCAGAGCGTGGAGCTGTTTCTGGGGGGCGTGCCGGGGCCCTATCAGGTGGCGGACGGGCCCTGCAAGATGGAGGGGGTCCTCTTCAGCCTGGACGGGGAGAGCGGCCGGTGCGTGGACGTGGAGCGGATCGACATCCGGTGACCGCAGAGGGAACCGGAGCGCATATCCAAAGGTTTTTTCTTTTGCCTCTTTTCTTTTTTCAAAAAGAAAAGAGGAGAAAACAGCCGAAAGCAGGAATGCCACATGTCATTTGAGAAGGCGCGGGACCATCTGGCCCGCTTCGGTCTGGCGGACCGGATCCGGGAGTTCGAGACCTCCTCCGCCACGGTGGAGCTGGCGGCCCAGGCCGCCGGTGTGGAGCCCGGGCGGATCGCCAAGAGCATCAGCTTCAAGCTGGGGGAGCGGACGGTCCTCATTGTTGCCGCCGGAGACGTGAAGGTGGACAACGCGAAATACAAGGAAGCCCTTGGCGGCAGGGCAAAGATGCTCACCCGGGAGGAGGCGGCGGAGCGCATCGGCCACGACGTGGGCGGCGTGTGCCCCTTCGGGGTCAACCCGGAGGTGGAGGTGTACCTGGACCAGTCTCTGCGCCGGTTTGAGACGGTTCTGCCCGCCGCCGGTAGCGCCAACAGCTGCGTGGAGCTGACCCTGGAGGATCTGGAGCGGTGCGCCGGGGCCGTCCGATGGGTGGACGTGTGCCGGGACCGGGCGTGAGCGGGGGCGAGAGCCGGTGACAGCGGAACAGATGTGGGCGGAATTTGCCTCCGGCCGGGGGCTGGACGACACCCCCTATGAGGCCTGGGCCTACGGCGGGGATGCCGACGCCCTGGCCCGGCTGACGCTGGCGGGAAAAAAGACCGCCACCTCCTCCGCCCTCCCCCTCTACAGGCTGGAGGGCGCACCCCTGCCGGAGGCGGGGGACTACAGCGTCATTCTGGACAGCCGGAATCAGGCGGTGTGCGTCATCCGCACGGAGCGGGTGGCCGTGGTCCCCTACCGGGACGTGACAGCGGACCACGCCCGCCGGGAGGGGGAGGGCGACTGCTCCCTGGCCTTCTGGCGGCAGGTCCATGAGGCTTTTTTCACAGAGGAGCTGGCCCGGGCGGGGATGGTATTCCGCCAGGACCTGCCGGTGGTCTGCGAGGAGTTTGTGAAAGTATATAGTCAACCCACCTGAAAATCGGTAAAGTTCGGCGGTTAAAATAGCGCAGGACGGCGTTGTCGTCTTTGGCGGGCGTCAGCCCGCCTGCATCCTTCGCCTTGTCCTGCACCATTTTTCCTCGCCTCCTTTTTACCGCTTCTCAAGTGTGTCGACTATATCCGGAGTAAACGGAGGAGAGAACCATGCCTAAGATCATACATGCCGCGGACCTCCACCTGGACAGCGCCTTCGGCGGCCTGGGCCCGGAGAAGGCCCGGGAGCGCCGGCGGGAGAGCCGGGACCTGGTGGACCGGCTGGCGGAGCTGGCAATCCGGGAGGGGGCGGAGACGGTGCTCCTGAGCGGGGACCTCTTCGATGGGGAGCGGGTCTATCCGGAGACCCTGGAGCGGCTGCGGTCCGCCCTGGCCCGGATGGCCTGCCCGGTGCTCATCGCCCCGGGCAACCACGATCCCTTCACCCCCCGCAGTCCCTACCAGCGGCTGGTCTGGCCGGAGAACGTACATATTTTCCGCCACGAGCAGCTGCGGGCGGTGGCCCTGCCGGATCTGGGGTGCGTGGTCCACGGCGCGGCCTTTGTGGGCCCGGACCGGACCAGTCAGGTCCTCTCCAGCGTGGTCCTGCCCCCGGACGGGCTGGTCCACCTCCTCTGCCTCCACGGCGACGTGTCCGGCCCGGACAGCCGCTACGGCCCCGTCACCCGGGAGCAGATCGGCCTGTGCGGAGCGGACTATCTGGCCCTGGGCCACGTCCATCAGGCCAGCGGCCTCCAGCGCCAGGGCAAGACCTGGTGGGCCTATCCGGGCTGTCCGGAGGGCCGGGGCTTTGACGAGCTGGGGGAGAAGGGGGTGCTGGTGGGCACGGTGGACAAGGACGGCGCGGACCTCCGCTTTGTGCCCCTGTGCCTGCGGCGCTACCACATCCTCCGGGCGGACGTGACGGATACCGCCCCCGCCGGGGCCCTGGCGGCCTGTCTGCCGGAGACGGCGGGGCTGGACGTGTGCCGGGTGATCTTCACCGGCGAGGCGGAGGGCCAGGGGGTGGATCTGCCGGCCCTGGAGAGCGCCTTCCGGGACAGGGTCTACGCCCTGGAGCTGCGGGACCAGACCCGGCCGGCTCAGAGCATCTGGGCCCGGGCGGGGGAGGACTCCCTGCGGGGTCTGTTTCTGGGGGAGCTGCGCCGCCGGTACGAGGACGCGTCCACGGAGGAGGAGCGGCAGCAGATCACTCAGGCGGTCCGATTCGGCCTGGCGGCCCTGGAGGGACGGGACATCGGGTAGGCGCCCCTTGCCAAAGAGAGCGCGCACTTCCCGAAAAGAGGTATCCCTGCACATTGCAGTCTGCGGAAGCAAAAGCGGATTTCCCCGCTTATTAAATAGAATTGGATGGAGTAGACAACCATGGAACAAAAAAAGATTCTGCTGATCGGCACCGGGGGCACCATCGCCTCCGAGATGGGGGAGAGCGGCCTTGCGCCGGAGCTGACCAGCGAGCAGCTGCTGCGCTATATCCCCGACATCTCCGGCATCTGCCAGGTGGAGTGCACCCAGCTCTTCAACCTGGACAGCACCAACATCCAGCCCAAGCACTGGGCCCGCGTGGCGGCGGCCATCCGGGCCAGCTACCGGGAGTACGACGGCTTCGTGGTCAGCCACGGCACGGACACCATGGCCTACACCGCCGCGGGTCTGAGCTACCTGATCCAGGGCAGTCCCAAGCCCATCGTCCTCACAGGCGCCCAGCGGCCCATCGGCTTTGAGACCACCGACAGCAAGGAGAACCTGCGGGACGCCTTCACCGTGGCCGCATCGGACATGGCCGGGGTCATGCTGGTGTTCAACGGCAAGATCATCCTGGGCACCCGGGCCAGGAAGACCCGCAGCAAGAGCTTTGAGGCCTTCTCCAGCATCAACTACCCCCTTCTGGGCATGGTCCGGGACGGGCGGATCATCCGCTATATCCGGCCGGAGGCCCGTGCGGTGCCCCAGTTCTATGAGACGGTCAACCCCCGGGTGGCCCTTATGAAGCTGATTCCGGGGGCGGACTGCGGGGTGGCGGAGTACCTGCTGGAGCGCAACGACGCGCTGATTATCGAGAGCTTCGGCGTGGGCGGCCTGCCCACCTACAAGGCCGGGGACTACTACGACACCGTGAAGGCCGGCCTGGAGGCGGGCAAGACCGTGGTGATGACCACCCAGGTGGAGAACGAGGGCAGCGATCTGGCCGTGTACCACGTGGGGGCGGGCATCAAGCGGAACCTGCCCATCCTGGAGGCCTACGACATGACCAGCGAGGCGGTGTGCGCCAAGCTGATGTGGATCCTGGGCCAGACCACGGACCGGGCCTGGGTCCAGGAGCTGTTCTACACGCCCGTAGCCTGCGACATCCTGGCGGGAAAGTAGCGCCCATGTCGGGATGCGGAACGGGCTCTGACAAAAAACCGCCCCGGTCCGGGGCGGTTTTTAAAAGAATGTATTCACAGCCGCGCAGGCTCGAACTCAGCGAAGGGCCGCGCCGCAGCTGGCGCAGAATCTGGCGTCCGCTGTGGACGGCGCCGCGCCGCACACCGGGCAGACTTTGGCGGCGGGCCGTCCGCAGCCGGGACAGAACCGCGCGCCCTCCGGCAGGGCCGCGCCGCAGCCGGCGCAGCAGGGCCCCTCGCTCTCCAGGGCCGCGCCCATCTCCAGGGGCTTGCCCAGGAAGGTGAAGCGCTGGACAAAATTGAAGATCTCCTGGGGAAGCTGGTCCTGACTGAGCGCGCCGATAGCCGCTGTAATCAGCAGAGGGGCAAACACGATGTAGCCCACTGTGGCGGCCCCCAGCTTATCTACCCAGCGGCCTGCGCCCAGATCCACGGTGAGCATATCGCCGTACACGCTCAGACGCACTTGGATAGCCTTGTCCATGCCCACGAATTTCTTCCAGCTCTCCGGCTGACGGGCCTGGATAAAGTAGCTGGTTTCGGACTGGCTGACCCCCTCCGTCTCCAGGCGCTTCTGCGTGCGCAGAAAATCCTCCAGAGCGCGGGCCACGTCCTCCAGCGTGAGGCTGCCGTCCATACGAAATACCTTCGCGTCCGCCATAGATCGTCCTCCGTTCCCCGCCCTGCGGCGGCAGTTGATGGGGCATATTTTACCACAGCGGCGGGGGAAAGTCAATTCAGCCCCTGTATGCACCGGCGCAAACGCAGGCGGACCGGCGCTTACTCCGCCGTCTTCGGACCCAGCAGCATCCAGGCCGCGCCGCAGAGGATCCCGGCCACGGGATAGATGACGGCGGCCATCTTCCAGTTCTCAAAGCTCATGCCCACAAAGAGGAACAGGGCGGTGGCCAGGAGCATGATGACCGCGCAGGCCGTATTGGCCCGGCTGCGGCGGGCCCGGTCCTCATCCGTGGGGTTGTTCCGGCGGTTGTATTTGGCAATGTCGTACTTATCCTCCATCGCGCCGCCGTAGACCAGGAAGTACACCGCCGCCGCCACGATGGCCAGAAACGCCGCGCCCAGCATGGACTCGTAGGGCTCCCGCTCCGGGAAGAAGGAGAAGGCCAGGATCAGCAGCACCACGCCCAGCAGGATAGCCCCCACGCCGCCGGCGATGTACCAGATGAACCGGCGGCGGAAGGCGTACCGCTGCTCCTGGGTGTAAAAGTCCGGGATGGTGGGGTACTGCTTGCGGAAGTTGTCCTCCTCCATGCCCGTGGCGATAAGCACCACAACGGCCACCGCCACAACGAGCATGAACACCGCCCCGCTGAGCATGTCTCCGATGTGCAGGTAGAGCAGGGTCATCAGCGCACCGCCGGCGATGATGGCGGACACCGCTCCGGCGTACTTCCGGGCGCAGACGGTCATGAAGCGGTCATAGCCGGCGGCGTCCTCGCTGAAGGACTGCTCCGCGCTGCCCCGGAGGAGGGTGTCCATGTCGGTCTTGAACATGTCGCAGAGCTTTAATAAGGTGTCCATCTCCGGGAAGCTGGTCCCGGACTCCCACTTGGAAACGGACTGGCGGCTGACGTCCAGACGCTCCGCCAGCTGCTCCTGGGTAATGCCCTCCCGGGCGCGGAGATATTGCAGGTTTTCACTTAAAGACATTGTGCTGTCCTCCTTGTTGAGATGGCCCTATCCTACCCGCGCATCCATGTAAATTCCAGCGATATGCGGTTGCGTTTGAGGGGATTGCATGTCAATTTGCGGTTGCATCCCCTGCTTTTGAAAATTTCCAGTATAGTATACCACGTTTGAATACGAAATGCAATCGCCCGCAGGCGGGGAGGACCCGCCGAGAAAGGAGCTGCACCATGTATCAGTTTTTCGCCTACATCTCCCGCATGAAGTACATCAACCGCTGGTCCCTGATGCGCAGCAGCGTGCCGGAGAACATCCAGGAGCACAGCCATATGGTGGCCGTGCTGGCCCACGCCCTGGGGGTCATCCGCCGGGACGTGTTCGGCCTGCCCTGCTCCCCTGACGCCTGCGCCGCCGCAGCCCTCTTCCACGACGCCACGGAGATCTTCACCGGGGACCTCCCCACCCCCATCAAGTACTACAGCCCCGCCATCCGGGAGGCCTACCGCCAGGTGGAGGACGTGGCGGCCCACAGGCTGCTGTCCATGCTGCCCGACGAGCTGCGCCCCGCCTACCAGCCCCTGCTGGAGGAGGAGGACCCCCAGGTGCGCGCCATCGTCAAGGCCGCGGACAAGCTCTCCGCCTACATCAAGTGCCTGGAGGAGCTGGAGGCGGGCAACAACGAGTTCGCCGACGCCGCCGGGGAGACCCTGGAGGCCCTGCGGGCCATGGAGCTGCCGGAGGCCGCCTGGTTTCTGGACCACTTTTCCGAGGCCTTCGGCCTCACCCTGGACGGCCTGCAGCGTATGTAGGCCGATGAGGTACGATTAGGGCCTGTTCACATAAGTACGTTGACAATAGGAGAGAAACGGATAAGGGCAGGAAATGTCAGCATCAAACACATGAAGCAGCACACCCCCAGCCACCCACCAGTTTCAAGGCGAGAAGGTAGTCTATATATCACTGTCAGAGCTGCATCCCTTCCCCAATCAGTTCATGTTCATTCTCCCAATACAAAATTCGCAACCGGACCCCATCTGTTTCTCACTGCTGATTTAATCTATTGGGTGACGCGAACTCAAGGCTCAACCTGTTTAAACCGAATTCTGCAACAAGAGGATGGCTGACAGTCTTACAGTCGGACTTCATAGCCCAAGGAGATATAGGTCAGCCAGTTGCTCCTCTTATTGTAACTTTGGCACGAGGTGTACAAGATCCCCTGCCGAGGGTTTGTAATAGGAGGATGTGGACGCTATTGGTGGAGCCATCTGTGCGCTGAAAGGGTGGGGATATGTCGTCTGCCGCCAACTGTGGGGGCGGAGAGGCGCATCACAGATACGGAGTACATCATCTATGGGCAGCCCCAGCAGATAGACCCGCCCGCGCCGGAGCCACCGGACGATCTGGGGCCAGATATGCCACATACGGAAAACCCGTATGTGGCGGGGGCGCACCCGGAAATGGCCGCAGAATAAATAAAATGATTATCTTAAAAAATCCCCAGTTTACAGATATTTCTGCAAGATAGCAGCTTGAATTTACTGCCCACTTACTACTTACGGATTGAATCTCGATATGCTTTGAAAAGAATGTAGTTTTGAGCAATTGGGGATAGGGGATATAGTAGATCACCACCATATCCCCTAACAGATGGTAGAAAACCAGATATTTTCCCGCCAGGATATAGCGATATCCTGTGTCGCCTAACTGGTTATCATGTACCGGAGGTCCGGACAATGGAAAGCGTATCAGCTGCTCCATCGCGTCATAGATTTTATCTGTTATGCTACGGGCGGATTGCGGCCCGGAAAGGGCCATGTGTACCCGAGCGATTTCCTCTTGCGGCTACGAAGTTTAGCACTCATGCGTTCTTCTGGAGTAACAACTATCACGCTGCCGCCTCCTTAATTCCTCTTTTATATGCATCCACTTCCTGTTGGGTCAATCCTGTAAAAAGCACGATTTTCTCTATTGGCTCCCCTGCGGACAATATCAACTACGACCAGCGCGTTCCTGTGGAGGGTGGCGCGTTTCTGGCCTGGGGGCACTTGACCTACACGCGGTCCCTGTCGGAAAAGGATATGGCGGACTATGAGCTGCGGCCCTCCAAGGACGCCCCGGCTGTGGGGAAGCATATGAGGCGGAAACCCTCCATCTCCCAGCAGATGAAAGAGGCAGGCAGGCCCAGGAGCGGCAGCCCCCGCCCACGCCCAAAAAGGACGCCCCGGATCGGGGCGAGAGGTAGCCGTGGCGGGAAAGAAGCGTCGACGGAATGTGCCGCTCTATGTTTGGTTGAGCCCGGAGGAGCTGCAAGCGATCAAAGACCGCATGGAGCAGACGGGCATACGCAATATGAGCGCCTATGTCCGAAAAATGGCCCTCAATGGCTATGTGCTCCAGGTGGACCTCTCCCCAGTGCGGGAGCTGGTGTCCCTCCAGCGGCGGTGCGCCAATAATCTCAATCAGGCTGCGCTCCATGTGAACACCTACGGCGGCCTCTACCCCAACGAGCTCCAGGTGCTCCAAAGGGACTACGCCGATTTGTGGGGGCCTCTCTCCGAGCTGCTGGAGAAGCTGGCCCAGGTGGTGGCCCTGTGACCCGTGGGAGCGGCCCTGGCCGCTCTGTCGGACCGCTTTGACTACGGTCAGAACCTGGAAAAGACCCTGGACGGGTCCCTGATCCGCTCCTACGAGTGCGCCCCCCTCACCGCTGACAGCGAGTCTCTTTTGAGCGAGGCCCGGTACAAATCCATTACAGGCCGGGAGCAAAAGCGGGACGCTGACGTGCTGTGCTATCAGATCCGCCAATCGTCCCCCCCTGGGGAGCTGGACCCGGAGGAGGCGCTGAACATCGGCTATGAGCTGGCGATGCGCTGGACCAAGGGCAAGCACGCTTTCTTCGTGGTGTCCCATGCGGACCGGCCCGCCGGCCTTGCCGACTTCCTCAAACGAATGGAGGCGGCGGGCGTCCAGGTGAAGTGGGGCTAGGGCGGGGTGATCTCGTTTCGGTTCCCGGGCCAGGACCGGGCCACACGGTTCTGGGCCTCCACCCTAGGGGACGGATGAGGCTTATAGGACGTGGAAACGGTGATCGACGGGCGGGCCCTCGTCCGACAGCTCCACGGCGCGTCAATTTGATCATCGACATTCAGCAGCGCATGGCCCAGGGCAAGGGAACGGCTGTGAACAGAAAACAGAGTAGGCTGAACAGCATACGGTCCGCTGGGATACTCCAGTGGGCTGGTTTTCTCTGTCTGTGGGCAAATATGTGGTCAGAGGACAAACGCTCATAATAGATCAGAGAAAAAAGTTATAGAATGTATGGCCTGTGTGCCCTTGTTAAGCGTTGTTACGCATAGAAGTTGACGCTGTCGGGGATTCCGACAAACATGTAGCAGTAGGTGATGCCGTTGTATTGGGTCACGCCCACACCGATGCAGTCGCATCTGGGGTCGATCATGGTCCCGAAGTGACCGGGGGAGTTGATCCAGTTGTCGACAGCGCGCCGGGCGGCATCGGCTGTGCCAGTAAATACGGTGAGGTTGTCACCGAAGCCATAGGGGTAACCGGCATCTGCGGCGGCTTTACTCTCCTCCGGAGCGTGATGCTAGGTGTAGCGCCGGTTGGAGCAGGCTTGAGCGGCGTTCATCAGGGCCTCATTGACCGGTAACTCTGACACTCCATTGGCCTTTCTGGTCTGGTTGATGAGGCGGATCATCTCTTGCTGTATCTCCAGGTTGTCCGTCAGGCTGGCACTGTCCCCGCTGGTAGGTGCTTCCGGCGCGGCGGGGGAGGCGGAGCCGACCGTCAGCGTTACAGTTCCATGATCCCCGACACTGTTGGATGCAGTGATCTCCGCGCTCTCCTCTGCCTTGGCGACAGCGACCCAGAAGGTCTGCACCTGTTCGACCGCTACTGTGTCCGGATCGCTGGAGGTGACGGTGTAGCTCGCATCGCTGGGACCGATGATGAGGCCGCTACGCTCTCCCACCTCCAGGGTACTTGCCCTTGTAACTGCTCACGCGGACAGGTGCATCAGGCGCTTCCGCTGCCATGGTGGGGACGGCGAGGGCGGCAGTTAGGATGGTTGCCGTCAGTACGGCGGCAGTGCGCTTTTTCGTGCTGGTCATTTGCTTTTCCTCCTGATTTCAGTATTTTGTTGGACTTTTGCAATCAACACAATACAGAAAAGCTGGCCCAAAGTCGAGAAGAAAATGCAATCTGCAATGGAGAAAAGCGTGGGTGAAAACGAAGCATTTTACACAGTGTCTGTGAAGAGTATTTAAGATTATGGTTTGTCTTTTGACCACATAAATAGCCACAGACAAACGTGGAACATGTGGAAATACTGGCTCCAAATAGTGCCGGAAAGCAAATGAAATAGGGAAAAAACGGATATAAACCATCAAAAATTGTCCAAAAAATATTTGCTGACCTCTTTGTTAACACAGGTGCAAAGGATATATACAATTAGCAGACTTTGTGTTATACTTTATTCATGCAAGGGGCAGAAAATAGGGAGATAATTATGGAGCGTAGAGTATACAGTGCGGGGGCGGTAAAGCTGTCCTTCTGGTTTCCGGAATTTCGCAAGGTGGTTCAGCTGCTGGCTGCGGGAAGTTCTTTTGACAAAATTCGGCGAGAAAGCCAGGAGGAAAATATCTTTGGCGCTCCAACGCAGAGGCGGTCGGATCAGATCTGCCGAACTGTCCTGACTCGGGTGCAGGCTCTGGACAGCAGTTTTTATCCTGTGTTCCTGGGCGGGGATCTGGCCACGCAGAAGCTGTTTGCCCTGGCGGCGGTGATGGCCTGCGACACCCTCTTTTTTGATTTTGTTTACGAGGTCATCCGTGAGAAGCTGATCATTGGCAGCCTCGAACTTGAGCCGAAGGACATGCGGGTCTTCTTCCGAGACAAGCAGGCGCAGGATGACCGCCTTGCCCAATGGACGGATCAGACCTGCCAGCGGCTGGGCACTTGCTATCGGACGATGCTCTACGAGGCGGGGCTGACGGACAAGGCAAAAGAAACCCGCAAGATATTTAAACCGATCCTAGAAACGGAGCTGCGGCAGTGGCTGGAGGCACACGATATGGGCCTGATCGTCAAGGCCTGGACGGGGGTGAAATAATGGCAGAGCTGGCACGACGTTTGGATGAGATGGAGGCGGCGATTCGGAAGCCCTCCTTCCGCAGCAGCAGAGGCAGAGCCAACGAGGTCAATTACTGGATCTTCGACTACCCGCCTGAGCGAGAGCTGGAGGTTCGGGAGCGGATCAAGTACCTGGTAAACAAAAACCAGAAGGGCTCTGACGGGTTTCAGCTGCTTGTTTTCGACCTCTATGATTTGATCATAGACCATCTGGAGAGCAAGAATTTCCTGCAGCAGTGTATGGCTTTTGAGCAAAAGCAGGGCTTTGACCGTATCACAAAGGCGGTCAATAACTCCATGAGAATCAGCGACAGTGACAGCTTGATTGTCTGCCATATCCGGGAACATACGCCGGAGAACGCAGTGGTATTTCTGACCGGTATCGGGAAATGTTATCCAATCCTGCGCTCCCACAAGGTGCTGAACACGCTGCATCAGGGATTTGGACAAGCCCCCGTGGTTCTGTTTTACCCCGGCGTTTATGACGAGCAGCAACTGCTCCTGTTTGGGAAGATTAAAGACGACAACTACTACCGGGCGTTCCGGCTGGTAAAATAGCGGAGGTGCGAAATGCTGATCAAAGAGATGTTCCGTAAGGAAATTGACCGTGAGATCCAGGGCGTCATCATCGCCGGGCAGGGCGAGAGCCGCAGCGTTTCCCAGGAGTTGGACGAGTATGTGGTCACACGGAAGCTGCAACGGCATTTCAGAGATTTCTTTACCGCATATAAGAGGGGCATTGTCGGGACGACGCCTAAAATGGGCGTGTGGATCTCCGGCTTCTTTGGCAGCGGTAAATCCCACTTCCTGAAAATACTCTCCTATCTTCTGAAAAATGAGATCGTGGGAAACCGCCGGGCGCTGGATTATTTTATTGAGGATCAAAAAATTGTTGATCCCTCAGTCCTGGCGGACATGAAGCTGGCGGCAAACACCCCGGTGGACGCTATTCTGTTCAATATCGATGCCAAAAGCGATTCCAACAGCAAACAGGACAAGGACGCCATCGTCAATGTTTTCTTAAGGGTGTTCAATGAGATGCAGGGTTTCTGTGGCTCCCAGCCCGCCTTGGCCGACCTGGAGCGGAAGCTGTCTGATGCGGGCCGCTTTGAGGAATTTAAGAGGGCCTTTGACGAGGTGTATGGCGGCGCATGGGAGGATTCCCGGCAGGATTTTGACTTCATCCAAGACACCGTTGTCGGCGTGCTCTCCAGCATGGGCTTCATGAGCGAGTCCGCCGCACGCAACTGGTGTGAAAAGGCTGTGGAGTCCTATCAAATCAGCATTGAGGACTTTGCCAAACGGGTCAAAACCTACATAGACCGCAAGGGCGGAAACCATCATGTGGTGTTCCTGGTGGACGAGATCGGGCAGTACATCGGCGAAGACTCCAAGCTGATGCTGAACCTCCAGACCGTGACCGAGGAGCTGGGCAAGGAGTGCATGGGGAAGGCCTGGGTCATCGTGACCAGCCAACAGGACATCGACTCCATCACCAATGTAAAGGGCAATGACTTCTCCAAAATCCAGGGGCGCTTTGATACCCGCCTCTCCCTGTCCTCTGCCAACGTGGACGAGGTGATCAAGCGGAGAATTCTGGAAAAGAATGATACGGCGGCCCAGTCGCTGCGGCTGCTGTATGAGCAGAAGGAAACGGATATTCGCAACAAAATCCTTTTCACTGGCGATGCGGAAAAGAAACTGTATGCCGATGGAAATGATTTTGCGGCGATTTACCCATTTGTAGGCTATCAGTTCAACCTCATGGCCAGCGTACTGACCGCCGTTCGCACCCACAGCTCCTCCGGCAAACATCTCTCCGAAGGGGAACGCTCCATGCTGGCCATGTTCAAGGAGTCCGCCGAGCAACTGAAGGATCGGGAGACCGGGGCCCTTGTCCCCTTCCATATGTTCTATGACGCCATGGAAAAATTCCTGGATCACTCCCACAGGGGAGTGATCATCTGGGCCAACGAAAACGGACACATCAACCCGGATCATTTGGAGGAGGACGTTTTTGCAGTCAATGTCCTGAAAGTCCTGTTCCTCATCAAATATGTGTTGGAGGTCGAGGCCAACGTCGACAACATCACCAGCCTGATGATCGACCGTATGGACGCCGACCGGCTGGAGCTGAAGGGGCAGGTGGAGGATGCGCTGAAAGCTTTGATGCGGGAAATGTATATCCAGAAGACCGGCAGCGTCTATGTCTTTCTGACCGACGAGGAGCAGGAGATCAACCGAGAAATCGAACGGCAGGAGGTAGACCACAATATCGTTCTTCAGAAGGTCGCGGAACTGATCTTTGACGACATTTTTCCGGACAAAAAATATCGCTGCCCTGATTTTGGCGGACGGTACGCCTTTGCCTACAACCAGGCGGTAGATGACCAGCCGTATAAAGCGACCCAGAACCATGATATCGGTCTGCGTGTCCTGACCTCCCGCTATGACGGCGGGCTGGACGACAGCACACTGCGGATCAAATCTGGTCAGGAAAAGGAGGTCCTCGTGGTACTGCCTGACGATATGGCTTTTTGGAATGAACTGCGGACGTATCTGAAAATCGAAAAATTCCTTCAAGGGCCCTCTGCCGCACAGTACTCCAAATACGAGGACATCAAGGACGCCAAGCGGAAGGAGATGCGCACCCGCAGCGGAAACGCAAAACTTTATCTGACAGAGGCCTTGAAGGAAGCTGTCATCTATGTCAACGGCGACATCGCCAAAATCCCGGCCAAGGACATCTTCGCCCGGTTCAACGAGGCGCTGGGACGGCTGGTGCAGACGGTCTATCACAAGCTTTCCTACATTGATACCCCCATGGAAGAGGCTAGCATCCGCAAGCTGATGCGCCGGGCCAACGGGCAGCTTACCATTGATTCAGGCGAGGCGACCGCCAACGCCCACGCCCTGGAGGATGTGCTGTCCTATATCGCCGGAAACTCTCGTGTCCACATGAAGACTTCCATGAAAACCGTCAAGGATCGCTTTATGAAAACTCCCTATGGCTTTGTGGACGATGACATCCACTGATTGGTCGCCTGCCTGTTCAAGCGGGGCGATTTAGACTTTACCGTCAACGGAACCGCCGTTACCCGGACAAATACCTCCGAAGAGGAGATCATCAACTACATCACTAAAAAGGCTTTTGTGGAGAAGCTGCTCATGGAGGAGCACACCCGTGTGCCGGAAAAGGACAAAAAAGCGGTGCGGGAGGTCATGAAGGAGCTGTTCCATGTCAGCAGCGTCACCGAGGACGAGGACGCCCAGATGCAGGACTTCCAACGATACAGCCGGAATCTGCTGCGGGACTTTGAGGAGCTGGAGCGGAGCTATCGGGAGTGTCCCTACCCCGGCAAAAAAGTAGTGGAGAGCGGCAAGCAGCTGCTGCGGATGATAGAACCCGTCCAGCGTCCCCAGGAGTTTTTCCAGACAGTCTCCCGGCGGCGGGAGGATTTCCTGGATCTGGAAGAGGACTATGAGTCAGTGCACGCTTTCTTCCATGGGGAGCAGCGGGAGATCTTCCGGCGGGCGGTGGATATGCTGGCGATCTATGAGGACAGCAAAACCTACATCGTAGACGCCGAGCTGGAGGACACCGTGGCGCAGATGCGCTCCATTCTTCGGAAGGAACAGCCCTATCGTGACATTCCCAAGCTGCCGGAGCTGCGGCAGAAATATACAGCAGCCTATATGAAGGTACTGCAAGCCGAATCCGCTCCAGTGCTGGACAGCATCGACCAGGCCAAAGCCCGTGTCTTTGAGGTACTGAATACCAAGGAGTACGCCGGAGAGAAAAAAGAGAGTTATCTGAACCAGTTCACTGAGCTTCGTGGCAAGGCAGAACGCTGTAATAACGTCTCCAAATTGCGCGGATATAAAGACGAGGCCGAGGCGCTGAAAATCCGGCTGCTCAATGAGATGGATACTCTGGATGCACAGCTTGCGCGTAAAAAGGCCGAAGAGGAGGCTAAGCGGCAGGAAAAAACAGCCCAAGCGCTTGGCGTCCCTGCCACGGAGGAGCAAAAGCCCGCAGCGTATAAGCCCCGCAAGACCCGGAATGTCACCATCAGGAGCATGGCCCGCACATCCTCCTGGCGGCTGGAGAAGCCGGAAGACATCGACAAAGTGCTGTCCGATCTCCGTAAGACCCTAACAGCAGAACTAGAAGAAAATGATATATTGAATGTGGAGTTCTAATTTGTTGGAGGTGTTGCTATGAATCCAGTTAGTATATCGGAACAAATGATGTATAACACTGTGCGACTTGAGACATTAACAGGTTCTTCTGGTACAGGTTTTTTCTTTTCATATGAATTTGATAATACATCGGTGCCAGTGCTAATTACAAACAAGCATGTTGTAAACGATAACCCTAATGAAACTATGGTATTTCTCTTACACTTAGCTGATCAATCCGGAAATGATTCTGGAGAAAATTACAGAGTTGAACTTTCAACACAATGGATTTTTCATCCAACGCACGACATTTGCTTTACTTTTGTTGCTCCGCTGTTTGGCGAAGTAAAAAGGCGTACTGGAAAAGATGTTTTTTACCGAACCAATAGTGAGTCCCTGATTCGAAACAGAGAATCCCTCTTAGAGTTAAGCGCATTGGAGTCTGTTGTGATGGTAGGTTATCCTAACGGTCTATGGGACAAAAATCACAACTATCCAATTTTCCGCAAAGGGTATACCGCAAATCATCCGGGCTATGACTTCAACGAAAAAAGTGTCGGACTGGTCGATATGGCCTGTTTTCCGGGATCATCTGGATCACCAATTTATATATTGGATGAAAACGGTTTTTGTGACAAAATAGGGAATGTTTACTTGGGACAGAAAAGGCTAATCTTTTTAGGCATTTTGTTTGCTGGGCCGGTTATGAATATAAATGGGGATATAGTTGTTGTGGATATTCCTACGCAGAAGAAAGCAATAACGAATGCTCAAACGATGATTAACCTGGGGTATTATGCAAAGGCCTATGAACTTTTGAAATTCAAGAGTATGATTAAATTGCTACTGGATACTGGGAGTCGATAACATGAATAAGGCCGCTATCAAAAATTTTGCCATCCAGGCCCGGAACAAACTCATTGCCGACGTGTGCTACCGGGCGGGACTGGTGGGGATCACGGAAAAGGGCATTCAAGCTGCTCTGCCTCAGTCCGACAGCACCACAGAGTTCTATGATATTGGTATCGCTACCCCTTATACCATCAGCGGGCAAGCGGCGATCCGGCAGCGGCGGAATTTGGCCGAGGCCATCCGCCGTCGGGCGGCAGACTCCGACTCCCCCACCGCCTACCGGTGTATTATGGAGGAGGTGGCCTATACCTGGTTCAACCGCCTCATCGCTGTGCGGTTCATGGAGGTCAACGACTACCTGCCCGGACGGGTGCGGGTGCTGTCCTCCGAGAGCGGCAAGATCGAGCCGGATCTGGTCACAAATCCCTTTGATGCCGAGCTGAGTTTCACCGCTGAGGAGGAGCAGACCATTCTCCAGCTAAAGCAGGACAACAAGCTGGATGAGCTGTTCCGTCTGCTGTTCATCAAGCAGTGCAACGCCCTGGCCGCTGTCCTCCCCGCCCTGTTCGAGCAGACGGAAGACTATACCGAGCTGCTGCTGAATCTGTCCGTGGTGGATCAGGAGGGCGTGGTGTGGCATCTGACCCACGACATCCCGGAGGATGATTTCAACGTGGAAAAGGGCGGTCAAGTGGAGATCATCGGCTGGCTGTACCAATATTACAATACCGAACCCAAGGCCCAGGTGTTTGCCCGGCCCTCCGGACAGAAAATCAAAAAAGAAGAAATCCCGGCGGCGACCCAGCTGTTCACGCCGGACTGGATCGTGCGGTATATGGTGGAGAACTCCCTTGGACGGCTGTGGCTGGAGTATTGCCCCCCTGGGATGGCATGTGGAAACGGCGAAGATGCTTTGAGGGAACTTTGGGCATATTACATTGATGAAGCCGAACAGGAACCGAACGTTGAAGAAAAACTGAAAGAGTTGCGACAACAGTATCTGATAAGTGACCCTACGCAGATTAAATTGATAGATCCTTGTATGGGAAGCGGTCATATTTTAGTCTATGCCTTTGAGGTGCTTTTTCAAATATACTATAGTCGAGGCTATTCAGAAAGAGATATTCCAGCCCTTATTTTGCAACATAACCTCTACGGCTTGGATATCGATAAACGAGCCTATCAATTGGCCTATTTTGCTGTGATGATGAAGGCCAGACAGTACGACAGACGTTTTTTGACCCGTGGAATTGAGCCAAACGTATACGAAATCCAAGCAAGCGGCGGGAAATATCCATTTGAGATGGGAAATTTCCTTTTGTCAAAAGAGCATCAGGAAACCTTAAATTACTTGCTGGAAGTATTTCAGGACGCAAAGGAATATGGTTCCCTCTTGAAGTTAGAGCAGAGAGATTACGCAGGGTTGTTAGAGGCATGGCAGAACAATGCACAGGCAACTGCTGAAAATGTCAATATGGTGTTGTGGTACAGTGCAGTCGAAGAAATCGTTCCGGCACTAATTAAACAGGCCATTGTTTTGACACAGAAGTATGATGTAGTAGTGACCAACCCGCCATACATGGGCGGAGCCGGGATGGGTGGGAAACTTGCAGGCTTTGTGAAGGAAAATTATCCTGATTCAAAGTCAGATTTAAGTACGGCATTTATGGAGCAAACTATCCGCCTGTGTAGTGAATACGGCTATATGTCCATGATAAACATTCCTGTTTGGATGTTCCTCTCCAGCTATGAAAAATTGCGGGAGAAGATGATTAAATGCAATACGTTTATTAAGGAACCACTGATTAAATCCCCGTGTAGGAAGAAAATGTGATAAAATAGA
>ERZ779637.509-NODE-509-length-24794-cov-5.386030_pt1 | contig 24794 bp, 20 predicted proteins | sample MGYA00514196_ERZ779637 | MGnify/ENA primary metagenome ERZ779637 (study PRJEB29562, sample SAMEA4376700) | mouse gut metagenome | isolation source: Cecum | study: EMG produced TPA metagenomics assembly of the A DSS colitis mouse model was used to assess the...
AGGTCATTCCATCGCATAAACTCTCCGACCAAAACATTACCTTCTTCAGCAACTGGAATGGCATTGATATGTTCGTTTTCTGCAAAAATTGTCTTTGCTTTCAGATATTCCCCAGGGTATAGATTCGTAAAATGTTTATTTACGTAAACTCTATCCTGTTTCTGTTCAAATGCTCTGTATATATCCCCCGTGCTGATCATTCCCGCCAATTTTCGCTGTATTTCGCAATAAATTATATTTGAAGGATATTCTGACAACAATCCTCTGATTTCATCCAAAGAAACGCTGTCTGCATCATTTTGCAGCTCTATGACGGTTAAATACTCTCTTTCCGTATAAATCATGATTGCTGCTCCTCTCTAGATCACATCCACCATATTTGTTACTCTGTTAAAGAAAGGGTCCTCAATAATCAATTTCATAAAATCTTCATCCGTAATTCTTATTTTATGAAACAACTTTAGAAAGGCACTATCCAATCCTTTATTCATATGTCTTTCCGCCGCCGGACACAACTTCAGATATATCTTAAAATAATCTAAAATGCCATCTTGTACCCTTTCAAGACAACAAATATCACTATCACGCCTTGTTTCCAGAGCATATATCGGCTGTCCGTTTTCATCAAATCCCAGCACCGAAGGATGCGGTGCAGTAAGTATTGTCTCCAGTATATAATACTCATCAAATATAGCATCCTGCAAAGATCCTTCTCCAAATGAACAAATGTCTACCCCCTTGTCTTTCATATATGCAGTCTCAAGCTGTAGAAAGTAAAATCCTTTCATCGGCTCATCGACCAATCTCTGAATATACATCTGTGTAGTTCCTTTTGCCACAAAATCAAAAAAAGCCGTATTCCCCTTTCTATTATTACACTTCGCTATATATTTTCTGTAATTTTCACGTTCCGCACACGCATTTCGCAAGATAACATTCCTGTATTTCATCAGTCCGTCTTCATCACTCAGAATATCTTCTTTTGCGGTTTCATCAGCCACAATTCCAAAACGTTCTTTTAAATTTTCCTCTAATGTCCCACTGAACTTCATTTCGTCCACATACTTTATATCATCATCGTCGTACATCCCTGCACGAATCGCTGCTGTTCTTGATGTGAGAAAATAAACCGACTCATCCACCTTATGATATGTCTGTTGCAAAAGCGCATACATTTTCTTGATCAGATATCCGTCCCTCGCACCAAACCATATATTTTGAAGCTTTTCCTGTTCCAGCTTTTCATGAAACCATAACACAAAATCGCTGATCACTGGCGCCGATAGCAAATAGCCAATGTCATAAATATCCTTTATTTCCAAACTCCCATCTTCCTTTTCAAACTGAAACGGGCTGTTAAAGAATCTGGCCACAAACATGCCGGCCTTTAAACGATCTGAAAAAGTACTTATATATTCTGAAAGCCCTATACCACCCATTATCTCCCATAAATCCACCCCACTCGGCAGTCTGCAAGCATCTATTCCCCAGCGCGCAGCAGCCTCCGTATCTGCGGTAACATCATCACCAATATGGAAATACTTTCTATCTCCCCCTCTTTCTCTTAATATTTTGTAAAGATTACGCCTTTTATCCGTCCTGCAATCACATGACGCTAACACATCTGTATATTCTTTAATTCCACATTTTTGTAGAATCATTTCCAGTTGTCTTTTGCCATAGTATGTATCAGAAACAATATATACACTTTTACCATTCATCACTGCTTCTCTGAGAAAATCGCATACTTCCATTCTCGGTACAAGCAACCCGAAATCAAGCTCCCATTCTAAGTCTGCCAATTCCTCCGGCGTAATATTTCTGTTATTTTCACCTTCCTCCTCAAGCAACATATTCCGATATATCTCAGTTAATGTGGGAACTGTATGTCTTGCCAGTTCCTTCTCGCTTTCCGTCCTTCTTTTACAGAAGTCCTTTATGATAATTTCCCTCTCCCTCAGTTTATAATTTACAAGTTCCACTACATCTTCCGGCGATAATACCTGGCGCATCACAAGAGTATCAAACAAGTCAAAGCTTATCACTTCAGCATTAGAGGTCCTTTCTCGCAGTCCTTCTCTCGTGATCCCCTTAACACCACTAAGATCATACAGCACATCTTTAACTTCCAACAGATCTTTGCCTCTGATATCCATCAAAGCAAGACCTTCCTGTCTGCACCTATCTGCTATTTTACGGGCAATCGCCCTACAGGAACCAGGGCGTGCAACCACAACGATCAGCTTTGTGCCCGCCTCAATCACCTTGCCCAAAGAAAGAATTGGCTGTCCATAAAGCTCACCCTCCTCTTTGAAACTATCCAAAAGTCCAATGACCTTATAACAAACTGTCAGGCTTTCCAACGCCTTTTTGGTTTCTGCCCCCAATCCATATACTGCAATTTTTTCACCCATATACTTTGCAAACAATCTGTTTCCATCCATTAACTGGCACTCTCCAACTCTCTCATTCTAATTTCAATATTTCTTCAACCAGACCCATAAAGTGTTTTTCAAAAGCCGGCATGGAAAAATATTCTTCGTATAGCTTCCGCGCTCCATTTCCCATGCTGCTTAATCTGTCTGGATTCTCCACACACCATTCTATTTTATTCGCAAGTGCCTGTGCATCCTCATTCGGAAATACAATACCATCCTCCCCGTCCTGAATATAGGCAGCTGTTCCCGTCACATCTGATACGATACACGGAACCGAATGCATCATTGCCTCCGCCGCAACTGTTGGCATCGGATCCTGCCGGGAAGGACAGATCAGAATGTCTGATTCACTCAACAACTCATGAATTTCTGCACGTCCTACACTCCCAGTAAAAATAATCTCTTTCATATCCACACTTTCGCTATGAATTTGTTCTCCAAATAACGTCTCTCCATGACCTACAATATAAAATCTACATCTGCTACGTACGTGATCCGGCAACTTCCGGATTGCCTGTATTAACAAATCCTGACCTTTTCTTGGCTCCAAATATCCGATTGTAATAAAACACATGACTTTAGAAACTGTTTCTCGGGACGCATCAACTTTGTCATCACAACTATCGGCCTTAATACCTTCTGCCATTGCATCAGCAACACCGTACAGTAATTCTCCGCATAACAGATCAGGCAGAAACCTGCTGACTGCCGCTGCTGGAACAGGACCTGCTGTCACAACTTTCAAATTATGCATACAAATCTGTTGTATCACTTTTGCATTAACGCCTTCGTAGAAAAAGACTGCTTCATGCAGCCACCATATTACAGGAGTTTTTGTACTTCTTTCCGAAAGAAAAACGTAGAAATTCAAGGTATTACAAATAAGAAGTGAAAATGAATTGACCCACTCTGTTTCCTGCATTGTCGCTATCTGTAGATTTTCATCTACGACTACGGAAATATGATTTTGAACTAATTTTTCCTTTAACGGTCCATCCAGCATAGAAGCATATAATACTGTATATCCGCATCTATTCAATATAATTGCCGCGTGAAACAAAGCAATTGCTGGCCCGCCCAAAGTCAGGTCATTTGATAACAACAAGATCTTAGATGCTTTCGGATCTTTATCTGTTATGATTTTCTCTGCATCCACGAAAAACTGTAGCGGTCTTACCGCTGTTCTTCCAACTAACAGCCAATGTAAATCATAGAAATGCCAGATTCTGTTCTCATCCACACCCAGAGAAATTAACTGCCTCTTCATTTGTGTCACATAGAAACTCAATATTACGACTGCATCGTAATCTAATCTGGATCCTTCCTCCGGCGGCAATACCTCATACCCATCAATAAACGTATACTGCTTATGCCGTGAATTATCCAACAATGCAATAACTTCTTGATCTTCAAACCATTTCTTGTACCTGTTATAATAATCGCCTGTCCCAAATAGTATTATTCTCATCTGGCTGTTATCGTCTCCTGTTTAAATCGCATATAAGATTGTTTCATTTGTCAGCAAACTATAATGTCGAATATAGAATTTATAGTCTTTTCTCAATTCAAGAAGCAAACTGGGTATCGTAACAATATCATCCAGCTTATGATAAATAGATATAGCAAGTTTAGGTTTCTGTCTCTTAATTATTTGCGCAGCACCCTTCAAAGCATCCCATTCCGCTCCTTCTATATCCATTTTAATAAAGGTGACTCTCTCATCTTGTAAAAACTCATCCAAAGCTACTGTTTCTATCATATCGCTGCTCTTCTTCTCAGACCGGTTCACAATTTTAGAATTTTCCTTTCCGTCAGATTCAAATACAGCGATACCTCTTCGATCAGATATCCCATAAGGATATATATGGCAGTTTGCTAACCTGGCACATACTTTACTGCATATCTCATAAGATGCCCTGTCCGGTTCAAAACACCAGATCTTATCATATTCCTTAGTGCCACACCAGCCTGCAAAGCGAAAAGCTGTACTGGCATCAAAACACCCACAGTCTACAAATACCTCATGCTCTCCCGGCACAAACAAGTCAAAATACTGCGAAGTATTGTTTCTGTAATCCGACGGTATCAAAATTATCTCCTTTGGATCCACTTTCTTTTGCAATAACTGCACATACATCTCTTCCGCAGCATATCTGTCACTTACGGATATGACAAATGTTGTGCCGTCAATTCCATATTCCCGTATATAGTCATCAAGAGAAAAAATAGGTAACTTTGTACTCGCTTCTGTCTGGCCTCCTCGGTAATTGTCAACAAACGCAACCAGTGATTGGATGCCTATTTGCTGTGCTATCATTATACCATTAAACCCGGCCCCGAAAATTACCATTTTCTTAATATCATTTGACAATAATTTCAGTCTGAATTGCTCTATATCTGCACTCAGATTTCTATATTCTACAGGAAGCATAGTAAGATATCTTGCATCACCTGTAGCAGATAAATTCAGTCTTGCGGTGAATAATTTTCTTGAAACATCATCCTGCAGATGATCATAGATCACTTGCATATCTGTAAATGTCATGTTGCTTCCTCCAGGTACCTATCATATTAATCATCCATAGAACGATCAAGCGGCTTTTGCAATAATGTGATACAGTCTACTTCCCTATATCCCTCCCAGTCAATCACTTTCTGATCCACAATCGCAAATCCTGCTCTATATGCTAAATATGCAAAAACATTCTTGCTCATAAAGCTTCTTCCATGCTTCATGTTATTAAAAGATGCCTTATAGTTTCCGTCATTATTGGAATGGTGAAGCAGCACCCTTCCCCCCGGAGCCAAAACACGATATATATCTATCAGATACTCATTAATGTCCAGCATTTCAAAATGAACCATGGCATCATAAGAAAACAGCGCCGTATATCGGCCACTCTCCAGTCCACGCAAATTATATCCATTATTTTGATAATATGTAATATTTTTCTGGTCGTGGAATCTGTTCTTACAAAACTCTATATTTTTTGATAATATGTCGACAAGTGTAATGTGCCCTGCGTTACTTAAATATTTTGGAACATGTCTCCCTCTCCCACATGCAAGTTCAATTACATTGTGCAAGTCTAAATTTAAAAACATTTTTTTGAATTCCGAAGCATCATTCCAGAATATCCCCAGGGATCCTTCCTCCTCAGCACTCTCAAAGTATTCATCCATATTGTCTACATGAAATAAGGCACAAAACTCCCGGTTAAATTCCACCCTGCTCATATTTGCTGACTTCGCAAATTCATCTATAGAACAATATTCCTGCCCATCTTCTTCTAACATTTTGATGATTTTTTTTCCAACTTCTTCATCGCCTACTGCAACAATGAATCTGGCTCTGTATTTCTTTGCCTCGTCATAACAAAATACTTGTTTGTCTGATACTTTCTCTATCATATCATAGCGTTTATCACAAAAACCTATAATGCATGTGTCTAGTTCCTTTTGTTTCAAAAACTCTAAAAAAGTCCGCCCCTGTTTTCCCGCCCCATAAATTATATATTTTACGTTTCCCATTACTTTTCCTCCATATCGTGCCGTCCATACTGTCACACCACTACAATATTGCATATAAAACCATCTCATTATATGAGTTGCTGTAACTTCTCAAATAGAACTTATACTCCGGAACAAGCGATTTGATATATAAAGGCAAGGTTACCATATCTTCCGGCTTGTGATAGATACATATTGCTAACTTGGGGCGATCTTTTCTTATAACTCCCTCCGCCCCCTTTAACGACTCTAACTCCGCCCCTTCCACATCCATCTTAATAAAAGTAACAATGTCGGTGTTCTCGACAATGTCGTCAATGGCTGCCGTCTGAATAACAGTATCTCCTTCTCCTATATGAGAACATCCATCCGCAGTTGCTTCAAAATGCAATTCTGTTTTTTCACTCCATGTACCATAGGGTAACATTACAATTTCTGGCAGTGCACCATTCTGTTCTTCTATTCGTCGTACACAATCCTTATAGTTCTGCGAATCCGGTTCAAAAGCGTATACCTTTTTCAGGTTCGTGCATAGTCCCGCAAAGTCTATAGTTGTTCCCAAGTCGCAACAGCCTGCGTCAATAAAGATCTCTTCTTTGCTATATTGCAAAAAATCTTCATAAAAGTAGTCATCCCCTGTACCACATATAAAATATTCGCGAATATCAATAATATCCTCCCTGGAGACTCCGTATTTAATGAGATTCTCTTCCGTATCGTCATAATACTTTGTGGTACATATAACAACCTTTCTATTGTTCATGCGGAAAAGTGTTTCCGGTGATATTACCTTAAATCCATAAAATCCGTCATTTTGTTTTTGAACATCCCGGTCGCAAAATACAATATCTCCTTTGATGTCCCTTAGATAAGGAAGCAGCCTTTTTGCAAAGCTCCCTGCCCCATAAAAAACTATTCCAGACCCCGCCGGCAATTCTTTTAGAAATCCGCGTTCATCCTGGCAATTCCAAACAGGAACACCAGGATGAGACTTCTTTACAATCTGTTCTACATAATAATAATCTCCCGTCATAAGCCAATTTAAGCGATTAATATACAATTCTTTTGACAGTTCATCTTCAAATGTCTCATAAATATCTCTTATGCTTTTTAAAAACGCACTTTCGTTCATACGGTTCTCTCCTTCAGATATTGATAGTATAGCTCCATTCCTTTTGCCAGCCCAATAGCTTCTCCGTTCCAAAGACTGGATATCTGTACATTACTCAGAATTATCTTTCTTACATCAACACTTCTTCTTTCCTTATATATTACTTTCGGAGAAAAACCCATCCCCCTGAGTATTTCAATTACTGCATTCTGCGTATATCCTCTTCCCGAGCTGATATTAAACGTCTCTTGATCACCACAATACCAGATCAGGCATTCCAGCATTTCGCATACGTCTTCTATATAAACATAATCCCTGACATTATCGCCATCTCCCCAAATCTCAACTGGAATCCCTTGCATCGTACTTTTCAACACCGCATCGATGAATCCCACCCCTTTATGAAAGTCTTGTCCTGGACCGTAAGGATTGGATATCCTTGCAATAGTAAACCGAGTACCCATCTGATAATTAAATGTCCTCATCGTATTTTCAATGCAAAGTTTAATATTCCCATAATGGTTGATCGGTCTCGGAAGAACGCTCTCGTCTATCGGCTGCTTCTGATGATCACCATATACTGTGCCGCCAGAAGACAAAAAGATCATTCTTGTACGTTCCCCAACAAGCATATTACAAAGTCTGATCGTCTGCAATAATTCTCTGCTATATCCATGCATATAGCACTCATTGGAGTTACCTGGATTTACTGTACTAATAGCATGTATAATACAATCCATTCCTTTTACCGCTGCTTCCAATCTCACATCGTCAAAAAAGTCCCCTTCAATATAATGTACTTGTTCCAGCTTTTCTGAAGGTGAACGGTCATAAGAATACACTTCATGATCTTTCTTGATAAGATATCTGCACAGATTACTTCCGAGAAACCCTGACCCCCCTAAAACCAAAATCTTTTTCTTCATTGCCGCTCCCATATTTTCAGCTGTTTCTTCTCATGTTCCATATAATGTTCTTCTAATCTGCAGTAATATGTTTTGTCCTTGTGGATATACCTCACAATGTTATCTGTGTCTATCCCCATTTCCCCCAGCTGTGTTCCAATCTGTTTAAATCCGTTCTGACTGCTGATGATATATAATGCAAAAGGATAACGGGAACAGGCCTCCTTGGCTGACAGCACCGGAAATCCTCCCACTGTCTTGCCAACCCGGCCGGCATCATTATCCGCAAATACTATCGTCCTACCTTTATGTAGTCCTTGCGCAACTCTTTGTCCTGTTTGGGAACATCCAAAAATCACAATCTCCCCTCTGTTCTCCGCTGCTCTCTCAATATACTCCCAATCACTTTTCTTTCCAAATTCCTCTGCCTGAATCAGTGTCTTCTCATATATATCTTTATCCAACGCCCGTTCTGCCTCATCCCACCACATCTGATTAATTGCCAGCCTTGTACAAACCCAAGGCTTAAAAATTCCTACAAAATGATATACCACTATTTCTTGCTCGATCCCTTCCAGCTCCTCCGCACTATAACCAGTCAAGTCCATCTTAAAAGTGCTGCCAAAATACTCCGTAAAAAAATCATACTTTAGTGGAATCGTTTTTATCCTGCCATAGCAAAACTTGTTTATGATATCCTGATCCATATACTTATAGCCTGCATTTATGGCCTCGACCATCTTTTTATCTATTCCATCCTCCCGTATCTTCTTCAGATTATATATCATAAATCCAGCATTCACATAAGTATGCATATCCGGAATATCCAGATAACGTGCATAGGTCTCATACTCAGAATAATGGCACTGCACCCCCATATCCTTTACACCTGCCACATAGTAATCCTCCAGATCTGTATGATAAATCTGGCTCAGATCCTGTCTAACGATCATATCTCCGTCAATAAACAGGCAGCGGTCGTCTTCTATCAAACTACTTATATATAGTCTATAATATGAAGCCACCGGAATATATGCTGTCGTCAGTGCCAAATCCAGCTTCTCATCATCTACTTCCAGAAATACTATCGATACGTGTTTGCTTTTTGCCTCAATACTAGCAATTTGTTCCCTGCCACTATAACTGAGTTTCCTTGCGCATAATATATATATATTAAATTTAGTATTTACATTTGCCGCTGATAATATAGATGATATCGTAACCATTGTCGGCACTATATAGTTATCATCTGTAGTCAACACAATATTCAAACTATTCATACTGTATATCACTCCCTTCTTCCCAGTTCCTTAATAACTGTTCTATGGTCACGACCGGAGTGTCAATTTCTTCTCTGATATCCTGCACGATCTCGCTCGTATGATCAAGCACAGTAACAATGATCGCATCCGGAGTCTTATCAAATTCCTCCAGAAGTTCAACTGGAACCACTGCTTCTATAAACCCGGCATTTCTATCGATCGCTCCAACCACTGAAATCTTTGTTCCTTTCAGCTTATTTACCAGTTGCATTCCAATATATCCCATACCATAAACAGCGATTTCTCTAATCTTCTGTCCATATAAATATTCAAACATTTCCCCCTTACTAGACTCTATACGCATCCACTTATCATATAAAAAGAACATTCTTCTATATTTCTCCAGAATATCTATATATCTTTTCTGCTCTGATTCAATCAAATGTTCCAGACTCTGAAGTTTTGTTTTATCTAAAAGTGCAGTCGATTGTATGACTTCAAGCATCTCTTTCTCTGATAAAAGCATTTTCTCACTGTGCCACGAAAGATTCGCCCCTTCAATCCGGTGTTCAAACAGTATCTCCTCATTCAAGGCAAAGCGACAGCCCTGCTGCAGCATACAGATCCACAGAAACCAATCATCGACTCCATTCTTCTTTAAAATATTCTGCTGCCATAGAACAGGAACTGCATCTCTTCGTATTAACACTTGCCCCGGTGAAACGATCATATTCCCTACATTGACTATATTCATATAGTCAATCGTTTTCTCAAAAGGATAGGCCGCATTATATATCTCCCGCCCGTTCTCCTTCGCTCTGCATACCACGGCATCGACTTTGTCATCGCTTAGTTTCCTCATCTGACTTACAAAATAACCATCAGAAATCCAATCATCTTGATCTAAAAACAATACACAATCCCCTGTACAATGTAAAAATCCCGTCATTCTTGCTCCGTGAATGCCCCTGTTTACCTCTGTATTCAATACAACGATATGCATTTTGTCAGAAAAAAAATTATCCTCTATGATATCTTCAGGATCATCATTTGATAATATCATTTCGACCGCCATAGTATCACCCAGCTTATCTATGGCGGCTTCTATCATTTTTATTAAATTTAATATGTATTTTTTCACTTGATAAACAGGTACTATGACACTCAGCTTCATAACCTCTCCGGTTTCTTCCATATTATATTTTCCCAAGCCACGCCCATACCGATCAGATCGTTTTTGATCAGTTGTGCAATTTCATCATTTTCAATTGCGATCACAACATAATCATAGTACTTTTCCAAAAGCAATTTCGGACTTCCTATTTCTCTTTCCAAGTCAAAATGTTTATCATATGCTTTGTCTACCCATGCAGTTACCCTGGCATAATTTGTCTTCGCAAGATTCTCCATATATGCCCTGCCAACTTTCCCGGCTCCATACAATACAATCTGGCTATCGGGTCTTACCAACTCATATGGAAACAAATACACGGGATTGCCAAGTTCAATATTATAGACATGCTCTATGGCAGGATACAAAAATCCTTTAACGTATTCCTTCAACGGAACTTCCATTTGTCCCCAGATTCCCAGTTCTTTATATGCCTTTTCCATATGATCCATAAAGATCTTGATCTTCTCAAATGAATTAGCATCATAGCTGTGTACCATAGAAGTATCACTCACGCAATAATGATACCATCCTTTATTCATGAATACCACTTTTTCTGCTTTGGCCAAACAAAGATAAGAAATCGCTGCGTCCTCACCATAAGTTATCCTGCTATCATTTATTCGTGATACTTCCTTCCACAAATCTTTTTTTATGATCTTAGTGCACACGGACGGCGTAACAGCTCTTCTATATCTTTGCGAGTCATACATCATGACCGGTATGATCTCCTGCTTAATCTGTATCCCCTCATATACGCCTTCCGGAACTAGATCATACTCTGTAGAGATGCTTCCGGACATATCGTCAAATATAAGACCGGATGATATTATATCCGGTCTAAACCTATCATAAAAGCTCATCATATGCAAATACATATCCGGCTCTATCCAATCGTCACTGTCAACAAACGTTATCGCTTTTCCTTGTGCCAAGTTCACCCCAAAGTTTCGCGCCGCAACAGATCCCCTGTTTTCTGTATGATAAACACGGATTCTACTATCACATTCAGATAATTTATCACATATTTTATCCGAACCATCAGTAGAACCGTCATCAACCAAAATAATTTCAATTCTATCATACTCCTGCTTTAATATGCTTTCTACACACCTGGTAATGTACCTTGCCGAATTATATATCGGGACTATCACAGATAACAATATATTCATATCAATCCTCTTGTTATTTTGGATACTGTCTTCTGAATTGCTGCCGGTATCGGATATTTTATGGCTTCTGCTCCATGGCAATGATTACACATATCAATATATCCTTTCTCGGAATAGCCATGATTAAACTCCAGAATCTTTTTCTTTTCATTCTCGCCTAAGGTATTCAAATCCAAATAATCATTTTCTCCAACATTCATTCCTAAATTCTCAGATGCACTCCTTGCCATAACACAGTAATAGTATTTGTTTCCTCTTACCTCTCTGCAAAGTGTTCGGCACTCGTCAAAAACCCGTACTAACTCTTCCTCTTTTCCTCCCCGATCCATTGTCTGAAACCCATAATCCATCCACTGTAGTTGCTCATTCCCAATTGTATAGGATGCCTGATGACTTCCTAAATATTCTGTTAATTGCCTATACTGTTCCTCAAGCCGTTTCACTGTCCCTGAGTAGTTAGATATATTAATAAGTACGTTATATTCCTTACATAAATCCAGTATTGTTTCCCTCGGCCGAATCGTTCCGTTCGTTGTTATAGAGTATACTATCATTTTATCTCGATATTTTTTTCCAATATATTCAATCACCAATTCAAGATCCTTATATAAAAAGGGTTCTCCGCCGATCAAAACAAATTCTCTTATCAAATCTACTTTTGAGAAAAAGATATCCGCACTTTCCTTTACCAGTTCCAGGCTCATATCTTCTTTATCCATATCAACAGCAAAGCATCCATGCGCGCAGTCTCTGCATTTTAATGTGCACCGCTCTGTCAAACAAATCTGTGCCAAATCCATATAAAGGATATCAAAATAGTAAAGCGATAAGATTGGAAATACCTCTTGCATGAATTCCGTATGAACCCAGAAATCTTTTCCGTATTCTAAACCCGCTCTCTGTATTTGCTGCTCAATTTCTGGTATATTTTTTTCATCTGCCGCTATGACAATAATACCCTTTTTATATTGTTCGAGATAATCTTGAAATGAAATAACATCTTTTCCTGCTACGCCTTGTTCCTGCTTTCTTTCATCATTGTCAATATACCTTTCAAAGCAATGATACCCATCTAGGATTGAGACCATATTTTGTCCGTGAACCCCTGCACCGAAAACATAGATACAGTTATTTTTTCTGCAAAAGATATCTATATATTTACTTGCCAGATCGTCAAATTCATGCCCTTTATTCTGCCACTTCATTCTTAATTCTCCCGTCTAATATTCTCTCCCAAAATGCAATATGTGGTTCCATCAAGCTCTTGGGATAAACAATATCATGTGCTGCTCTTCCCATCTCTGGTAAGCGCTCCCGATGCATATATAGATACTCAACCCTGTCAGCAGCTGCTATGTATTCACCAATTGGAACAATATAGCCATTTGAATTGTCTATTATATCATCTCTCACACCGGAGGTGGCTGTCACTACCGGTACAGCACCATTCCCCATTGCTTCAATGATACTTATACTTCTTCCTTCATAATCCGCAAGATTAATGCAAATATCTTGTCTTCTCCAAAACATCGGCATTTCGTCTCTACCAAGTGTCCCCACAAAAATAACTTCTTTCTCCAAATGATATTCTCTTATAAATGTTTCCATCTGTTTTTTTGCCGGACCCTCTCCGGCTAATTCCAGCGTAAAATGTATTTTCCTTTCTGCGAGCGTTTTTGCAAAGCGAAGCAACAGATCCATCCTCTTTTGTGAACACTCCATACCATCCATTCGTCCGGCATATCCTATACGTATCGGATGCATTTTGTTCTGCGTATAGGTACGCACCAGCTTTTTTTCGCACGCAAACGGGCACGTCATAGAATACACATTATTGAATCCGATTCCCCTGGTTATAATATCTTGCTTTATGTCTTGACTGACACCGATAAAAATATCCGGACATTCCTGAAAATCTGTATATATTTGATAAACCTTTTCATTGCTGTTATGAATTACAGATATGATCTCTATCATCTCCGGATAACATTTTTTAACCAGATATGCTGCGAGCATTACTTCATTTGTCGCACTGGTAATTACTTTACAAGGCATTTCCGCTATAATTAGTTTTACCAGACTGATCACTGTACTTAATGCAAATGTTTCATCATGATCTATGTCTGCTTTTAAAATATGGTCTTTTAAAACAGGCTGAATATTATACTCTTTATTATCTGATATAATATGTACTCTAAAGTCGTTATTTTCTATGAGTGCCCTACAGATATCCATCGTCCATGCTTCAACACCACCCAGACCCAGACCTACAATAGAATCAAATAAAATCGTAGGTTCTGTTTTTTCCCGACTAAAGTTATGCACTATATATTCTCTTATGAAAGTACATCTGCAATACGCCTCTATAATTAATCTATTACAGGAAACGATCTGCTCCTTTTTATAGCCGTATACACTTTGCAGCATTTCGCTTATTTCTATAAATAAGATTTTGTCTGCCACCGTAATGCATATTCTTTTATCTTGAAATTTCCTGATTTCTTCAGGCGAAGTTACCATACATCCTTCGATTTTCAATCCCCATTTCTTTGGATCGCTATCTACAATTGCCAGTACTTCCATTTCTATTTCCTTTAATATTTTGTATAACCACTTACAACACACCCCTGCGCCATACAAAGTCACTCCGTTATCCATCATTTTTCCTCATGTTATATGTCCATTCTATAAATAAACTTTTATTTGACTAAACTATCATTAATAAGTTTATTTACCAATTCCCTGCAGGACAAACCTCCATACAGAAATCTTACCAAACTCACTTCATAAAACGTTCTCTTACTCGCTGATGCGCCACCCTCTCTATAATTGGTTATAATTTCAGGTATGCATTGGAAATTAATCCTGCCTGTTTTATTGATCCGAAGCATTAATTCATAGTCTGCAACAAGTCTGAATCTTTCCAGATACAAGCCAAAATCGCTGTATATATTCCTTGAAATAAAACAGGTCGGATGAGGAATCATGGATTTTAACAACTGCTTATGACTGTCTTTGCAAATATATCGTATCCTATCATGAGACATCACTCTCATGTACCCGTATAAAACCTGATACTCCCCTTTGTTATAATGTCTTACCATTTTTTCTACAGCATCTGTTTCATAATAGTCATCACTGTTAATGATTCCAATCAATTGACCGTGTGACATTTTGATTCCTTTGTTCATGGCATTATAAATTCCTTTATCAGGTTCGCTCACATATCTCAGCCTACCCTGAAACAAAGGTACATACTCTTCAATAATTTCTGTTGTACTGTCCGTAGAAGCTCCATCTACAATAATATACTCTATATTTCGATATGTTTGATATAGTACACTCTCAATCGTATCCCGTATGCTGCTTTCGCTGTTAAAACATGGTGTAATAATGGAAACAGTTATATCTTTCACATTTACCTCCATTCCGAAGGATTGCTGCCACACTCTTTCTTTTATACTTTATACAGTATGTCTTCTAATGATAAAATCGGGCACTTCACCTTTGTGGAAAGTATTTTCTCTACTTCATCAAAAAATGTGATCGCCGTCACTACTATCGCGTCTACCTCATCCAAAGCACTGTCCGCAGTTACAATATCAACATCCAAATCTACACACTCAGCCCGTTGGTCAATCCCATACGCAACTGTTATACCCGTTTCCCGCAATTCGTTAAGCAATGCCTCTCCCGCATAACTCATGCCATAAATCGCAATCTTCTTATATCCGTTTGCTTCAAAATAATCCGCCAGATTTTTACTTTCCTGCTTAACCTTTATCCATTGGTTCATCATAAGAAATAGTGCAAGATGCTTGTCTGATGCTTTCTGTACCGTCTGTATCCTTTCTACCGCTGCCTTTCCCGATATTCCCGCTCCCAATGCAGCTCCAGCTAAAGATGAAAGCATTGCAATAACTGTTTTTTTCATTGGCAAATCCCTCCCGACTTCTATCTCACTACTATGTCTCGTTCAACAATCCGTTTATCATATCCTTGTAAAATACAACATTACAGATCTTCGACGCAAATGCCGCTTGATACATCTCTTCCTTATATTTGTCGGAAGATACGACTAATAAATGATTTTCGCGTTCGTTCATGTCCAAGTCAGAAAGCAATACAACAGGTTTTTGTAAAAATGTTTCCTCTCCTGTTTCATGCGATACTACAAAATATCTGACTTTCTCACTCATGCCATACCATTTCAGTATCCAATATAATTCCGAGCCCATAGCTCCAGCACCATAGATCATATACTCTTTATCATATCCCAACTTTTGCATTAACCTGTTTCTATCCTGCAAATGCTGTCTGCTTACCAGCTCTTCGCTTATCACATTCTTAGACAACATAAATTCCAGTAGGTTATAGCTAACAAAATAATCAGAATCTCTATTGAAATGCTGTCTGTCAAAATATGTATATCTTCCACTGTTTTTTTTCATTAGGTCATATAAGTCAAATACCTCTGCACCGTTTGCACGGGCCGCCGTCAACACAATCTGGTTTCTGGCTACAATCTCACGTTCTGCCTTTAGGTCGATCGTTCCAACATCTGTATCCAAAACTTCAGAAGTTCCCGTCACACAAACGACTTTTTCACATCTTGCGGTCAACTTTTTCAACAATCTCGTATATTGTTTAAGATACGCTTCATATTCTTCCAGACTTTCACTGCACAATCTCGAAAATCCATGATGTCCTCCATAATGCAGTACAATAAAATCATATGTATACTCATCCTCTCTAAGCAACATATCTAAATAATCTTCCAAGCGTTTATCATGTATTGAAAAGGATGAAGCGAATAAATCAACGGCATATAAATTTGTCAGAAACATCTCTATACTCCCTCTTAGCTGCCGTGTGACAGAATCACCGATTAGCAATCCTCTTCTATGATCTGTATTCGCCTCCGACCACCATGTATTTATCCATTCAATTGATTCTCGTTCCTTTTTTTCACTCTTTTTCAACATCCTATTCAAACATTACCTCCGCAGACACTATTTGATAATCCTGGTTTTGTCGTAAGTGCTTTGAAATCTCTTCAAATTCCAGCACCGGCGTAATAATAATCACATCCACCAGCGGAAGTTTATCTGCAGGATTCTTAATTGTTACACCCTTTTCACTAATGACCGTGTTTTGATCAATAAAATAATCAACATTCACCAAAGAATTTTTCAGCCTATTATACATATGCTTCCCAATCTTTCCATATCCGTATATGGCGATATGCTTCCAGTTCTTCTCCAAGAAATAACTTTCCAGTGATTTTCCACGTTCCTCCATATCCATCCAGCGATCTAAAATATTAAAGTATATTTCTATCTTATCTCTCTCAAATTCATTCTCAGGAAATTTTATCGTTTCTCCCGCATTTAACGAATCATACAGAAAAATATCATTTCCATGAAGATCATATATCAGATTCATTTCATGAGGCACCAACTTATCTCCCCACGAACGAATAACATGGTAATCCATCTTTTTCTTAGTTAATATATACCTCTTATCGGTTTCAACATGTTCCCCATATAAGTCAACCAGCAGGTCTGCCTGATCAACATTACAATATCGATAAAGATTCTGATTCTCAAAAAAGGCATCATATTTTAAGGCCTTTTCATCAAAATCTATCAACTGAAAAGTTTTTGATTGTACATTTGAAAGTGGCGCCTGATAATCGTCCGTCTGCATATTAGTGTGTTCCCCCACTTCTGTAAAGCATGTGGCGTATGAAACATATGGATATACAAAATATTTATCTTTTACAATACAGTATTTGATATGATATTTTAACCATGAAGTTTCCGGCCAATCAGACACAATTCGCGGAATTGATTGATCGCTTTCAAGTCCTTCCTGCACATCATACCATTCACGAAACTCATTCCACTGCTGCTTAAACCAAACCTGTCCCCACGATTGGGCATATTGAATAAAACAATTATCTCCATCATTCATGATCGGAACAAACCATTCTCTTGCTGCAAACTTCACATCAGGTTTACGTATATGCGTGTTAAAATTCCTACAGTATGTATGAAGCGCTACTCCTGCTATATTTTCATCTTCAATATATTTTTCCGTCGCCGCTTTCATAAAATTAAAGAAATTCCGGGACGGCATCGTATCATCTTCAAATACCGCTATTGCATCAAGATCATATGCATTTAAATAATCACCACAACGAAGCACATGCTCTCTAAGTCCCAGTCGTTTCGCATAAGTCACAACATGTTTTTGGCCAAAATTCCATTGGAATTCGTTTGCAATGTCAATTATTTTATCATCCTCTGATTTGTCGATGCTTATAATAAGTTTTACATCCTGCTCATCATAATCGGCTAAAGATAATGCATCCAATAATCTTTTTATTCCTTCTTCTTTTTTGTAACCGATCACCACGATACCGTACTTGTACACTTGATCACCTGCTTCTCTCTCATATGTTTATTTATAACAGTCCACAACAATGCTGTATACAGGTCTATTCTCTTCTCCAAGTTTTGGAATTCTCTTGATATAACCTTTTGATAAGTCAATTTCTTTTTTGACAAGTTCGCCCTGTTCAGTGTGGTAGCACAAGAAATCTATTTTATCAAACTTCGTCTGCTCTAATAGATTTTGTACTAAAAGATAGGTGGGAAACCATACATGCCCTAAATTTTCGACCCCGTTCGCGCCATAAGTTCCACCGCCCGTCGGGTCAAAAATAATATTTCCCGCATCGTCTTTCATCGAAATAACTCTTAAATATGCACTGTAATAATCAGGTAAACATATTCTGAAAAGTCCATCTTTTTTCAAAATACGATAAATTTCATTAATTACGTCAACCAGTTTTTCAAATTCTATATGCTCTAACACATCCTCCGCCTGATAGGAAGAAATACAGTTATCCGGTAACGGATACTTATTCGTAATATCATGCAAAATATGTTTTGAATCCGCCTTGACAATCGACAAACCATATAAGTCAGGATTAGACATGTGCACATTATCAGCTATATCCCCTGCATAAAGCACTAATTCTTTCGATAAATCTAACTTCTCGAAGCACATTCTGTCATATTCAAGGAGCTCACCATTTATATATATCCCTTCAATATCAATATCATACTTTTCCAGTTCCTCCCCTATGACAAACCACCCGTTAGCCGCAATAATTACCGCAAAATCCGTAACAGATTTCAAATTGATCAAATCGTTCATTGATAATATTTTATAATTTCCCACAGTATTGTTCTGTTTATATGGGGAGTTATCTGCAAATCCAATAACTTCATATTGTTCTCTATGCAAAAGTTCTCTATAGAGTTTTGCCCCCTCCATACCATACCCAAAAATAATAATTTTCATAGCTTTTCTCTCCACCACGTTATACTGATTTTGTATAAATTACGGTTCTGTTATATTTACTTACAGGACTATAGCCTCTGTCTGTGAGAAATTTGCAGACAGGACTTTCTATAACATCGATCAATGACATTCTCCTTTGCTCAACTAAAATACAACTGATATTTACCTTCTTCCAATTGATAGAATTTAATACCTTCAATTCCATTCCCTCTACATCAATATCTATAAAATCAATCTCCGATATATTATATTCTTCCAGAATAGTATCTAATCGCCTTACCGGCACCTTTCGGATATCCATGATTTCACTTTTTTTGCTAATCTCATCATAGCAGAAAGTATTTAACGCACTCTCCTCAAACATATAGTAGTCTATGCTGGTCTCTGTATCTGAGACCCCACAATTAATATTGATATCTTTATTTTTTATTCCTTTTAGTAATTCATAATTATGGACATCTGGTTCAATATTGACACCTCTCCATCCTCTGGAATACGCCCAAAACGTATTTGAGAATCGCCAGGGATGATTCGCTCCGACATCAACATATGTTCCGTTCTCCTTTTCACCGAACATAGCCCTCAAAAACATCTCTTCCCCGTCTATCGAATAAATATGAAACGAATACTTGTCATAAATGGGTCGCAATGATTCATGATCAATATCCCAATAATATATAGACTTTATATCTATTCCAGCCAAAGCACACTGATGGAGCATCGCTGTTTCAGGTGTTATCGTAATAACAATTTTATCCACTTTATTATTTTCATAATACCTGCACATTTCAGAAAAACTGACAACGGCTGCCCCTTGTATAAATGTATTTTGCTTTTCTACACTAATATCGCAAAACATTATCTGTATATCGTTTCTTTCATTAATCAGTTCTTCAACTTTCTTTCCATTTATTCCGGCTCCAAATAGAAATATCAATTTGCTCAAAGAAGTCCTCCCTTCCCTTTTCCGGCACTCTGCCTATACGATACGATCACATCAATTCCCACAATGCGATCACCTTATCATATCCTTGTGCGTTTAATTCCCTTTTAATCTCATCCCAAAACATCACGGCAGTGACTACTATATGTTTTTCTCTATAATTCCTTAACTCATCCATTGTAAGCACCGAAATATTTTCAAAATCATACTGCCCTTTTACGACCTTTCGGTCGGTTATTCCCACTACCCGATACCCCTCATTCAATGACTCCTGAACCAACATTTCTCCCAGTTCTGTAATACCATATATAATAATTTCATCTATTCCTTTCTCACGCAGTCGTTCAAACGGTGATTTTCCTCGAAGCAGACACTTGATCCATAAAATAGATGTCATCAATTTATAATTGTTTTGATCCTTACCGCCACAACATTGAATTACGCTTAAAATTTCTTCCTTATCCATTTCAGCTCCCATTCAATCACAGTCAATAACAGCCTTTTTCCACAGATAGGGAACAATCTTGGTCCATATCCTTTCCCCGTCCTTATAACTGTCTATATCATGCTGTAGAAATTCATTTACATCGACATATACATCTAATGCATTTATCAAATTACATTCTTTAAAGTCTTTTGAATGAATTATATCAAGAAAAAACTCTTTTAGCTCTCCCTTAAACCATTTTGTGTTCGGAGCATTAAATCCGATTTTTTGTTTCCTGTTCAAAATATCTTTTCTCATGAACGGCCTTGCCATATCTCGAACAACGGCTTTTGTATAGCCATCTCTAATCTTAGATGTCCAAGGTATAGAAAATGCAAAGCATACAATTCTGTAATCCATAAACGGCATACGGCTTTCTACTCCGCTTGCCATGCTGAATCTATCATAACATCTTAAAAGCGTTGGTAAAAATTTATCATGTGTTTCAATATATAACCTTCTATTTAATTCACCCATTTTCTTAAATTTATCATTTTGTATTCCATATGTGCAGTTATTCTTCATCTGCAGAACCATTTGATTGAATGCCTCTGCTCTGGTTACCCTACTGTCACTCATGCACGTTTCATTATAGGTACTAACCACTTCATCAAATTCCTTTGTTCCCGGTCCTGCATCCATACAGGCCGAAAATAAATCAAAGCTATATCCGCCGAACAATTCATCGGCTCCATGCCCGTCCAAAGTCACCTTAATACCCGCATTGTTGATCTGTCTATATGTCTGAATATACGGAACCGGGCTTGTGATATAAGGTTCTTCACACAAGTACAAATACCGCAGCAACTCGTCTACACCTATTTGGGGATCAATATTTACACGTTCTACCTGAATTCCTATATGCTCCGCTGCCATCTGCGCATATTTCGTTTCATCAAAACACGTATCTGGCATATGAGCAACAAACGCATGCTGCCAATCATTTGCCTTTCTTTCCACATATTCGTTCGATAAATAATGCATAGCTCCAAGCGTACAGCTTGAATCTATACCACCGCTTAAAGCTGTTCCGATCGGAACATCACTTCGCATTCTAATCTTACAGGCATCCAGAAACAGTTCCCTCAACATCTCTACCTGTTCTTCATATGGTTTAGAAATTTCCTGTAAATGTTCCAGCGTATTCCACCAGCTCTTTTGTGTAAAATGGCCGTTCTGCCAGATTGCACATGTACCTGCTGTAAGTTTATTGATTCCTCTAATTGAACATTCGTCTGTTGCCTCAAAATTAAAGTAATCTCCTGCTCCAAATATACTATGATTGGGTTGCCTCTCTTTCATAACAGGAAAAAATGCCTTCATTTCCGATGCAAAATAAAAATTTCCGTTCTCCCACAAAAAATACAATGGCTTAATTCCAAATCGATCCCTGCTTAAAAACATCTTCTTCTCATAACTATCCCATATTGCAACAGACCACATACCATTGCATTTATCTTGAAAAGCCTCGTCCCATTCAATATAAGCATACAGCAGTACTTCCGTATCTGACTGTGTCCTGAACCTATAACCTTTGAGTTTCAATTCCTCTCGGAGTTCTATAAAATTATAAATTTCTCCATTATAAACAATATTGTATCTCCCCGATGCGTCTTGCATAGGTTGATTTGCCGCTTCATCTTTATCCAGAATCGTAAGTCTGGCATGCCCTAATGTGGCTTCTCCCAACTGTCTTACATTTAAGGCATCAGGTCCTCTATGTTGCATCCTCTGCACACACTGAAGTGCTTTATCATGATCAATTTTTCCAATACATCCGAAAATTCCACACATCGCTTCAGATTCTCCTAGTGGCTTATATTTGTCATTCTATAAATTTTTTCACCAACAGTATTCTCATTTACGTTCCGCTCATTTTCTTTTATATTTCCAATTTTCGCATCGTAAACTAGTCTATCCAATGTATATCCTTCGTAATATACATTTTTTTTCTTCTCCCCGTACTGTATCTGGCACTCTTCACCAAGATAATAGTCAAGCCATTGATACGTCAAATTTCTGGCATCAATCTCCAAAATCCGCTTATTCTTTACTGAATAAAGACCAATATATCGGTTGTCTTCTACATATTCAAGCAGATATTTGGATCCGAAACCCCGGTTTGCCAGTAGAAGAGTTTTTTCCGTTTCTATTTCTTCTTTTATCTCAAACGTGCATAACTCATAGTTTTCTTTATTTATATATATGATTTTGTTCGTTTGAAAAGGAATAAACCATATGTACTCCCCTGCTGATACCGAATACAAAAACGTCGGAAGATCATATTCTGTGCTTCCACAATCCAGTATTCCTTGTGCTTCCTCCATAGTCCAATAAAAATGATATATGCCAAAATCCTGTGGGAAATCATTTATCGTCAGCAGTCGATCCTCTTCCTTGTCCCAAACATATATTTCTTTCCCGTAACCACTCATCCAGAATTTCTTTCCGTCAGCGCAGATTGTATACAATTTTTTGTCAATTCCCGCAAGTATTTTTTGTTCTGCTTTTTTAGTCTCTAGATTAAATTGATAGATCTTATTAGTTCTTGTAGAAACACTATATATTATGTTATCGGACATTGTGCTTCTTGCCCAACCGCTCTTTTCAAATACCGTATAGCAGTTATCTATCTGATGTGTTTCCACATCTATTTCAAGTATTTTCTTTAGTTCACCCGAAACAGCAAATATCTTATTACCATATATCCAAAAATCAAAAAACAGCTGAAGTTTATCAGGGTTATCAATATTTATCGAGAAGAACCGTTGAATCTTTAAATCATAAATCCAAATATATTCCCCATATCCTGGCAGGCAGACAACGCTATTTCCACATTTAACACAAAACGGATTTAGAAGCAGCGTACTTTGATTCTCATCCGGAATACTCTTCAAAAACTCACATTCATTTGTATCCAGATTAAGACAAAAAAGTATATTACTTAATCCTTCTACGAACCAGGCTTTACGTTCTTCTATCCACCAGTTATTACTTAGTATAAATGTCTTACCTTTTCCCATATACTATCTCCGCCATTATTTTCATGTTCACATGTATTAAAGATCATTAAAAAAATTAATCAATCTTTGAATCTGATTATCAATCAACAATTCTTTCCTGGCAATCTCTACTCGCTTTTTGTATACATGCTTATTTTTTTTCAAATAGTCAAAATCCAGATCAAATACATGCATCTTCACAATTACACCAAATCTGTCTAAGTAATCACATAATTTTTGAGGTCTAGTGGCAATGATTGGGAGTCCGGCATCTAAATAATCAAAATATTTATTCGACATTGCATTATTATGTGTACTGCCGTAAAATAAATTATCAGTTGTCTCAAATTCAGGAATATTCTGTCCATCCGTATACAAGAAACATCCATAATCATATGTGGATATTTTCTGTATCAGATCATTGTGCTTTGTCCCATAAAAGACCTTAAAATTTGGATATTTTCTCTCCAATGCAGCAAATTTTACCCGATCTTCACTACTGCTGTCTCCCATAAACGCGTGGAATATACAATCATCTCTTTCTCCTATTACTCTAACAATCGTATCTATTCTTGCATATTCTACATACTGTCGATCGTTAGTATAAATTGTTTCATCAAATAGTCCATAAGTATTTCCCAAAACCAGGCAAAATTGCAACTCCTCCTTGTTCACTATTCCATTTTCAATTTTATATCCCTTGCAATAGTCTAAAAACTGTATAGAAATCCCTTTATATACGAATCCCTTTTTTTCTTCCAGGAATTCTTTGGAAAACCAACGCCAAACAATACCGTCTGCATTCTCCAGTGAATATTTCTCAGCCAACCTCTGTTCTTCTGTTACTTGAACATAGCCATCATTTAAAACATCATACAGTGCGATCACCGTTTTGCCAAATATACTTTTATGCCGGATCATGACTTCAGGACAAATGCAGTCACCCCACATTGGATCATAATAATACACTAATGGATTATATTGTAATGCTATATAAAATACTTCCATAATATCCTGGCATTGATAAAATTCAACGTTATACACTGACAGTTCTTCTTTTGCCAGCATATTATAATGTCCATACTCTAAAATAACAACTCTATAACTCTGTTTAACCAATGCCCCTATAATTTTGACTGTTCTGGGCAGCAAATAACTTGAAATAAATACAATAGTATTTTTGTCAGGTTTCTGAGTATTTCTTCTTAATATCTCTCTTCTTATCTCCTCCGCTTCCTCATAAAGATCAGTTTCAATATCGATTTTACTCCAAACATGCTGCTCTATAATATAGGTAAGCAAAAGTTCGTCTGTTATTTCTTTTAAGTCCCTTTCAGTAAACAGATAGTCCTGAATGTTAAAAAATTGGGTAATTTCATGATCATACAAATTGCAAATTATTTGTGAATTATAATTATA
>ERZ779637.510-NODE-510-length-24777-cov-15.445393_pt1 | contig 24777 bp, 38 predicted proteins | sample MGYA00514196_ERZ779637 | MGnify/ENA primary metagenome ERZ779637 (study PRJEB29562, sample SAMEA4376700) | mouse gut metagenome | isolation source: Cecum | study: EMG produced TPA metagenomics assembly of the A DSS colitis mouse model was used to assess the...
AGCATCTGCCTTACAAGCAGAGGGTCATAGGTTCGAGCCCTATAGGCCCCATTGGGAAGCCGGAGACGGCTTCCCTGTAGTTCCACTAATTTTATATATGGCGAGATAGCTCAGCTGGCTAGAGCATACGGTTCATACCCGTAGTGTCGAGGGTTCAAGTCCCCCTCTCGCTATTCAAAAACACCGCGTTTCTGCGGTGTTTTACTTTTCTGTGTTGCATTTTGTGTTGCATAATCTGGAAAAATGATTGTTTGCAAGGTCAGCCATTTCCTTTTGCCTGTCGCTCATGGCGTGTCGGTATACAGATTTTAACACGGCGTCAGTTTTCCATCCTCCTTCCTGCATGATATAAGCATCCGGGATTCCCAGAGCGTGTCGGATGGACGCAGAATAGTGCCGGAGGTCGTGAAAACGGAAATGTGTTATATTAGCCCGTTTGAGCACCCTCTGAAACATGATGGTGATGGAGTGGGGATTGAGGGTGGTAATATGTCCAAGTTCGCGGATTCTGTCCGTCACAAATGCGGGGGCGCTGATATATCTGTCAGAACTGCCTGTCTTGGGGGCTTTCAAGTGCCATTCTTTGTCCGTGCCGAGGACGAGGGAGTGACGGACATGTATTACATCACCTTGGATATCATCCAGAGTGAGAGCGCAAATCTCACCGCGACGCATCATGCAGAACGCGCCGAGGAGAACTGGGATTTCCAGTTCCGTGTCCCTTACGGCATCAACCAAGGCTCTTATCTCGTCATCTGAGGGGATATAAAGCTCAGGACGTATTTTCTGTGGCATGGAGGTTTTTAGGGCTAAATCTGAGCCGATTACGGATGCTATGAGCCCATGGTAGTTGCGGACGGTCTTAGGGGATTTTGAGCGGCTAAGACTGTTTATCACCCTCTGTACATCATCCTGTGAGACTTTTCGGATTTCCATGTGGCAGAATGAGGCATAGTCGCGCAGGAGCATTTTTTGGATGTTGCGGTAGCCCCGGATCGTGGCAGGGGAAAGAACGGCTTCTTTGGAAGTGATATAGCTTTCCATGCGGTCAGAAAACAGGCTTTTATCCGAACTGCGTTTCTTCTGCTCCTTTTCTGCTGCATATTGAGCGGCAAGCGCTTCCGCCTTACGCTTTCCGGCAGGGGACGGATCGTCAGAAGTAAAAGAGCGGTATATGCGTTTTCCGTTTTCATCCGTGTAATCATAGACAAGGCACCGCCATGAGCCGGACGGGAGTTTTTTTGCTGTAGCCATAGTGTTATCCTCCTTTTTGGGTATAAAAATAACAGCCTGTGAATGATCTGGAAAATCAGACGGTTCACTTGCAAGCTGCGCCCGGGGATGATACACTATGTATTGTCAGAACTGGTGTATCTCTTCGGGGATATATCTGAAACCGTTCCTGTTGGCGCAGGGGCGGTTTTGCTTTTGTAAAAATAGAAAATGGGTGTTGCTATATCAGTGGTTACCACACAGGCAACTTATGTTTAAAAATACACACGCTGATATAGGCTTACACACCCATCTGCATTATTATATGTCCTTATGCCTTTATAATACCATTAGGGTGTGATAAAATCAACATCTTAAATAAACTTTATTCATTTTCCAAATAATTTCCATGGAAATAGAAGCACAGAGCCAAGTTTATGCTTGAAACGGCTATAATATATGTTGTCGCCATATTCATAGTAACCATATAAAGCATTGGCAATATAATCTGCTGCTTGAACAATGTAAGCATTTTTATCATCTGAATCCATGTAGTTAATATTCAAATTGATATCGTATTCTTTTTCATATAACAGAAAGAGTTTTATATAATCGGAAAAAGAGTTCCCAGACGCTACTTTTGTGGAGTGTTTGTCGCAGATAATATTTATAGTAGTGCCATTATCTTTATCTGTTATTAGACGTTCTATCAATAATTTCATTAAAAAATTGTAAAGTATGTTTTTATCTATCAGTAATGATGGCTTTACATGGTTCAAATCCGCCACAATGTATGAAATCTGTAAATCCTTTTTGGCGATACATTCCAATATGTGATATTTAATACATGGATATGCTTCTTTTGCCTTGATCTCATTGGAATGGAGTATCGAAAGTTCGTGGAACATTTTCTTGGCTATGCCTAGTTTTTTGTGCATGATGTTATGGAGTGCTTTATAGTTATTGGTATCAATACATGCAATGACAAAATATCTTCCGCTGCTTCCAAGGTTGCCGGATTCATCAAAAATCAAATAGCGTTCATTCTTCTTTAGTATTTCTGATTTTTGAGCCATTTTTGTTGCCCTTTCAAGGTATTTTAAGGTAATTTTTTCGGTGCGTAAACTATTGGTATTGTGCGCCCTGTCCCGCCGGTTATTCTTGGGGCGGGGTGGTGGGATTGATATATCTAGGGATTTCTGTTAGTTCATCTATACGTTTTATTGCTTCATTTTTACCATCATTATTCAACCTTCTATATCTATCAATTAATATGTTTTCGCCCCACGCATCAACTATATCTGAAAATTTTTCAAGATTTTCACGAAAACGAGGAAGAACCTTACTTTTATGTTTGATATAATCATCAATTTTTTCCTGCTCACCCTCCAAAATAATTTCACCCAAAGCTCTTTTTTGAATTAGTTTCTCTGCTTCTGCATTTTTTTTGTATTGTTCGACATTTTCTGGAGTGGGTCCCAATCTAACAGTATGGCGATGAACTATAATATTTTCGTCAATATCAGAAACTTCACAATCTAAGGCTTCTGCTATTTTTATCAAAGTTTCTATTTTAGGTATCCGTTTTCCGTTTTCATATTGTGCAATCATTGCTTGAGAAACTCCAAGCATATTTCCCAATTCTTGTTGTGAAATTTTATTTTGCTTTCTAATATATTTTATTTTTTCTCCAACAGTCATTTAATCACCTCATAGGGCAATTCTACCATATATGAAAAAAAAATAAAAGCAAATGTTTATAAAAAGTGCTTGCAATTATAATAAGCATATGATAATATAACGACATAAGCAATTGCTTATTAAATATATCATATAAAGGATATAAATGCAACTAAAAAATAGAGAGGAGGAAAAACAGGTGGAACGAATGAGAATTGACAGAATTAAGCTTGCGACGGAGCTTGCGAAGCGTGATATGACACAGACACGTCTTGCAGAGTTGGCAGGCGTATCAAGAACCACTATTAATTATGTGCGTGCCGGCAAGTCTTGTACTGATGAAGTCGGGCAGAAAATTGCCAAGGCTCTTGGCGTAGAAGTAACCGAAATTATTGAAGATTAAGGTATTTTCAGATCAGAGGGAGGTGAGGGAGTGTACTCATATAGTAAACTTAAGGGCAGGATTGTTGAACGGTATGGAACACAGGCGAATTTTGCCAGCAAACTTGGTATTTCCAAAAACTCAATGTCCAAGAAGCTGACCTGTAAGACTGAGTTTTCGCAGACTGACATCATAAGGTGGGCGGAACTTTTAGGCATTGAGAAGGGTGAATATGAAGAATATTTCTTTACTTGAGAAACATTTGTCCAGACGGAAAGAGCGGCACCCGAAAAGTTCAGATGCCGCAAATGGCTAGGACTGAGCACATGCAATTCCTTGGTTTGTCAGTTTGAACTCACCCAATATGTTTTCACGGACAAGTCCCATGGATGCAAGTTGCCTTCCTGCAGGAGTCTCAATGCTTTGCCAATCATTAACTCCTGTACGCATATATTCGTCATACAGACGCTTTAATGCTTTTTCAGCAATTTCAGTCATGATATGCGCTCCTTTCCTTTAGACTCGGCTCTGCAAAGCCTGTAAGGAGATCATAACATCAAGTAACAAAAATGTTGTACCAAATTAAACTACAAGATTAACAATGTGTAACTTTATATTCTATTTTTTATAGAAGTAACGGAGATTATTTAGGATTAGAGAGGAGAACAGACAATGGCAAAGAAAGTATTCAGAGACTATGCAGAGGTAAACGAAAGCATGATGGAGGGTTTTACGGTAGCAAAGGTATCTACTGGAATCAATGCAAAGGGCAGCGGCATAATGCTGGAATTGGAACGGACAATTGACAATGTAACTATTGGCATTGATGTGGTTTACGATCCCGACTGCGAAAAAGGAGAAACACCGTTTATGGTGTCGGAGGAATACGTGAAGTGCATTCAGTAGAAAAGGAAGGAGCGCTCCATGACGGACAAAGAAGTTTGCAGATATCTTGAACTGGTAGACAGGCGGCTCTTTATCCTAATCCACTCGGGGATTGACTGGAAGCCGGATTATACCCCGGAGTTGGAGGCTGTCGACAGGGAGCTTGCAGGGCTTAAGGAGATGGTGAATCGTGAGCACGAGAAGAGAAAAATCTGTGGAATGCAAGTCGCCCAGCAAGGATGAGCTTCTCGCTAGCATCCATCCAAATATGCGGTTGACCAAGGGTACGCTCAAACGGATTTATGGTTATGGACTTACGGATGCAACTTTTCCAGACAAAGCTTTTGCGGCACTGGAAGCCGCAGGATGCCCTAAAGCAAGACAGTATTACTGCGATTGGGTAAAGGCGTATGAAGCAGCTTATGAAGCTGAAATGAAGCCCGTAGCGGCATGGTACCGTCGGGAATGTGAAAAGGAATATGCGCAGAGGCAGACAGGAGGTGAGAAAGTACGAACAGCAGATGTGGAGATGGAGCTTCTGAAACAGAAAAGACAGCTCTTGATGCAGAAATTGCGGAGATTGACAGGAGGCTAGAGGAATTACGTGCGGGCAGTGACAAATATCCCGCCGCTTTTGACCGCGGGGAGTTCCGGAAGATAAAAAACCTCAGCCTCGAAATGGTTTCAATGAAAGAGGCAGAGGAAAAAGATGCAGAATGGCTTGTAACTGGATACGTGCCACTGTATCAGATTACTTCACTTGCAGGAGATGGTGGAAGCGGCAAGACGACGGTGTGGTGTTCTTTGGCTGCAGATATTAGTAGCGGAAAGAGAACTATTTTAGAAAATTTCCTCCCAGACGGATTCGGCGGGGGTGTGCCGCAAAAGGTCATGTTCTTTTCTGCGGAAGACTCTTTTGAGTATACGCTCAAGAGGAGATTGCGGAAGAACGGGGCAAAATTAGAAAACATATTTTCCATTGACATTGCGGATGACCGCTTCAAGGATGTAAAGTTTAACGATCCGTTTCTGGAACGGCTTTTAGATAAGTATCGCCCGGCATTATGTATTTTTGACCCTATACAGGCATTTGTGCCGCCGGATATACGGATGGGTGACAGAAATGCCATGAGAAATTGCCTTGCGCCGCTGATTGGATACGGGGAGAAGTATGGAGTAACTTTTCTGATTGTGGAGCACGCAAACAAACAGTCGGGTGTCTGGGGAAGAAAACGGATTGCTGACAGCGCTGATATTTGGGATATAAGCCGTTCCGTAATCATGGCGGGGGAAACAAACGAGCCGGGTATCCGTTATCTGTCACATGAAAAGTCAAATTATGGGCAGACGGAAAATACGGTCCTTTACACTATTGAGGATGAGGTAATCTGTTTCAAAGGCTACACGGAAAAGAAGGACAAAGATTTTGTGACGGAAATCGATTACAATTCCCGGCAGAAACCGCAGAGGGATGAAGCAAAAGAGTTTATTCTGGATTTCCTTAGGGACGGTGAAAAGGAAGTTTCGGAGTTAGATGAGATGGCGGCGGTTATGAGTATCAGCAAAAATGCTATCAAGAATGCAAAGACCGACTTAAAACGTGATGGGATGATAAAGACGTGGTCGATTGGGTTTAGCCCTAAAAGATATTTTATTTCCCTTACAGCCAGTGCAGAACTCAACGAGTACGATAGAAATTAAGCATTTATGAGGGTTTTACGTACTGGAGGGGGTCAACGAGTACGAAGTAAATCAACGAGTACGAGGCTATCGTACTGGAGGGGGCATCGAGTACGTGCAGACCGCATAAATAGGGAGTTTTTACCGTGCTCGTTGGGTTATGTAGTGTACATAGGGAAGTCAACGAGTAAGAAAGGAGGACACATGAACGAAGAATTATTAACCCGCCTAGTGGAAGCACTGGAATCCATTAATGGCAACTTATCAGAGATTGCAGTGTCGCTTGACCATCTTGACGAGAATGTTGATGGCTGCATATCAGTGAGCCAGAACGGCAGGAGTAGGCATCTCTGCATTACAGGCGATGTAACGACATATTAAAACGCCCCATAGGTACAGTCAATACCCATGAGGCAGGTAACCCGTCAACCAAACAAAGTGAGGGTATGCAGGAATTATAACATTCCTGTGGCTCCCTGTCAAAGAGAGGATTAAAATTGATTAGTTTGTTTAGGACAATTATGCAGAATGAGAAACAGCAGACACTTGAGGGCTTAAGATAGGAGGGCGGCATGGATTATAACGTATATTGCAAAAGAATGATTATGGAGTTTCTTGAAGGGATAGAAGATACCTGCTTCCTGCGCCGGATATGTACGATAGTTCGGCTTCATGCAGAGAGGAAAGGCGGTGCGGCATGAGAAAATATTATGAGGTTAACCGTGAGGAATATATCAAATTAATAAATGATATTCTTTCCGATACAAGCGACATCTGGATTCTCTGGCAGATTTATCTTAGCGCGTTTCATATGACGGATGAAGGAAAGGCGGAAATAGTGGCATGAACTATAAAAAATTAATTATTGAACTTCTTGAGAAAATCGAAAATCAAAGATTTCTTAAGGCTATTTATATTTCTGTCAGTGATTATGTAAAAGAAAGTGAGGACGCGGAATGAGCGTGAGTCAAGAAAAGGAGTATACTGAACAGTTAAAATTATCAGCAAAAGAACTGATAGACGGCATTGGCACTGACAACAAATATGGTCGGAAAATAATTAAACTGATTTACGGATTTGTTCGGAGTGGCTTTTTGGAATACAAAGCATCGAAAGGGGTTCATGGGTGTGGATTATGAGAATTTAATTATTTCTCTGATTGCAAAGTTTCAAAACAAGGAATTCCCGAGGCGGATTTATAAATTGGCAGAATATTCATATGTTTACAAAGATGAAAAGGAGGATTGACAATGAAGGACGAAAGAGGCTTCAAAGAGGTGATCCATACCATAAAGGGTGCAGAGAAAGACAAAGATAAGTTCTGCAGGGCAGCCCGGATTGAGCGACAGCCCATGAGCGACGCAAGGTTTACCGCCCTGCTCAATTACGCAGTAGGAACCCTTGCTATGGTAATGGGATTTGCGGCGCTGTATATGATCATTTATTTTATGGGTACTGCAGGGAGGTAAACTTTCAAGGAGGCATGTAAGATGGCAAAGGTGACACTTGGAACGTGGACGGATAAAAACGAGAAGTTTACTAAAAAGATTAGGGCGAAACGGATCGAGGAGGGCGTGGAGATAGATATCCTGGCAAAGAAAGCGGGGATAGAGAAGTCAACATATTTCAGCCATGTCAGGGACCCGGAAAAGATTACACTCAGGGAACTCAGAGCCTACTGCAATACGTTGAAAATTCCGGCGGAAAGCCTTATCTCCGCGGTATATGAGGGAGGTGACTAAGGCATGTACATACACGGTTTTATTGACGGCGCTCTGGTGACGGTTGTGCTGGGGATGGTGGCGCTGATTACAGCGGCAGTCGTTTATTCCAGAAAAAAGAAGTGATTACAGACAGGACGGGTGGCGGTATAGGCTGCCCGTTTCCTGTGCGGGGAATTTTCTGCTTAAACTTGGTACAGATGGCTTCTGCGGGTGAGGTATAATGTAAGGGAAGAAAGAAAAGAAGGTTATGGAGGCGTGAAATGGAAGAACCAAAATGGAGGATAGAAGCGCATATATGGTTTGGGAATTTTGATGAATATGCAGTGCGTGAGAGAGAACTACTTGAACTTCTGGGAAAAATTCAAGGAAATGGCAGTGTAACAGTATTCTTTAGGAGTACGCCTGAATACATAGAACTTCCGGGAGCTTCTTACGACTACAAAGATGAAAAGAAGGTCGGTGAACTGATGAATTTCTGTGGTATGGATAATGTAGATTTTGTAGCGCGTGTCAGCAGGGACGTGGAGCGGAGACTGGGGTGTATTCGTGGCAAGACCAAGGAAAGAAATTGATCAGGCAGAGTTTGAAAAACTGTGCGCTTTGCAGTGCACGAAAGCTGAGATAGCCGGATTTTTCAATCTAAGCGAAGATACGGTAGAACGATGGTGTAAGAGAATATATAAAGAGAGTTTTGCGGTGGTTTTTGCTAATAAGAGATGCGGCGGCAAAATCTCCTTACGCCGGTCACAATTCCGGCTGGCAGAAAAGGATTCCAGAATGGCTATATGGCTTGGGAAGCAGTACCTTGAACAGAAAGAGCCAATAGATGAAAAGAGACTCGAAATTGAACTCCTCAAGTTGGAAAGCCAGATAAAGGATAACCATCCGGAGGAAGATTTGGATGACACTATGCTGGAAGCCCTAAACAGTACAGCTATGGAAGTGTGGGGAGGTGGTGGTGATGGCGGCACGGTTAACGGATGCACAGAAAAAGAGGATCGTAGCTGATTATGCGGAGATCGGGAGCTATGCAGCAGTTGGCAGGATGAACGGTGTGTCGGACAAGACTGTGAAAGCTATTGTAAAGTCTGACCCCGAAACTTCGAGAATTTCCGAGCAAAAAAAGAAGCAGAATACATTGGACATGCTCCAGTACATGGATGATCGGAGGAAGAAAGCGCAAAAGGTAATGGACATATATTTGGAGGCACTGTCAGACCCAGAGAAGATAAAAAATGCGTCACTTTCGCAGATTGCAACGGCTTTCGGCATCATAATTGATAAGTTTGTTAAAAACACAAATGCCACGTCTGATTTGGATAAGCTGAATGAAATACTGGCAAACATCGACACAATGGCGGACATTGTGAGGAGTCCGGTTCCAAACAGAGATATTGAAGATTTTGAGTAAATAAATATGTGAAGGAGGATATTTTACCATGAAGAAATCAACGATTGAGTATTACAAAAAGGCGGTTAGGTTAGCAGAGGGCGCAAGCGGCGCTATCAGCAAGGCAAAGGCAGATTATGAGCATGGGTGTGAAGTGGCAAAAGGGGCTTACGAAGCTGACCTTTTGGGAGAAAAAGGCTATCAGGACAGATTAAAAGAACTGGAAGCGGAACGGGATTCAACAATAGAAAATAGCTTATCCCGGATTCTGACTGTGGTTGATGAATATGATGCAGAGATGGCGGAGCTTGGGAAACTGGACGGAAACATGGTTGACAGTGGAACAATGGCACTCCTGAACAGCGGCATAAATCTTAGCCATGCAGACTATCAAGAGCTTGCGAACCGCCACAAAGACAATGCTGTTATGACACGGATTCTCCGGGAGCGGTATAACGCAAACAGGCCGCAGGAAAAAGGGACAGGCATCACAATAGTGCAGTTCGGTCAATCCCCGGCAGACAGGTCGGAGGTGTTCAGCAAGTTTGTAAGGACGGTATACCATGCCTGTGAATCCGGCGCACGTCCGGCACTATCTGGGAGCGGAAGATTAAAAACTGTGACAGACTATTATAATTTTATTGCACAGGGTTCACTTGCGGATATGCAGCCATATGGTGATGAATCGTTCGATAACCTTGACGCAGATTTCCCGGTAGAAACAGAAAACGGCAGGGTGGAAAATGCCAGGAACAAGAGTTCCGATTTTAGTTCGGCTGATTTTAATTTCGGTTTTACATCGGTTCGGTAATGATATGTATAGGGAGGATTAGAAGGAGGATAGGTAAAATGGGAACGACGATGACGGCAGAGGCAGTTGAAGCAAGAAAGATTTACCAGAGGGAGTACAGGCGCAGGAACCGGGATAAGATCAACAGCCAGCGAAAGAACTGGCGTGCAGAGAATCGGGACAGGGTACGACGGTATAACAGGCAGTATTGGGAGCGGCGGGCACAGAGTTCGAAGGATACCAGGGCTTCCTATGAAGATTATGGTATAACGCCAGAGAGACTCCGTGAACTGATGGAGATTGCAAAGTCGGAAAAACATGCGGGTACTGTTCTTGATGCCGCACTTAAGGCGGACAGGCTTACTGCAGGCCACATCATCTTGTCAGTGACGGACGGTATTTCTTATGACCATCTGGAATATCACGAAAGGCTTGGTAGATGCCCACTCGGAAGGACAGATTTTTATGGGGCACGGCGTCTGTTCTTCCACTATCTGGACTGTGCCCTTAAGGAACGGCAGGAGACAGAAAATAACATTCCGATTAAGGAAAAGAAAGGATGGAACAATGGAAGCAGAAAAAATGATTACAAGTGAAGTGGACACATTAAGGCTTGAGGTGAACGACGACGGCGAGTACATAATGATCTCCGCGGATGATGCGACCATGTTTGACCGTTTTGCGGCGGGCATCCGTCACATTGTGGAGCTGTCCGACCAGACGATGGAGAAGGTGGAGGAAATCGAAAAGCAGTACGAGGGGCAGACGGGTTTTGACGCGGACATGGAAAAGGTCGTCGCTATATCGGGGATAAACGTGGAGTTTTCAAGGGAGGCGGTTAGGACGGTGGATTCCATTTTCGGGGAAGACACGGTAAAGAAGGTATTCCGTGACACATACAACCATATCCCTGATTTCCTGCCGTCGGTCAATCTGATCACCGATTTCCTTGAACAGGTCACACCTCACATGGAAAAGCTGTTCAACCGTAAGCTGGAGGCGCAGGAAAAGGCGAGCAAGCAGCGTATGGCAAAGTATCAGCCGCAGGATCATAAAAAGCCGGCGCGGAGGAAGTAGGAAACGGTGGCGGAGCAGAGCCGGAGGAAGGATGCGGAAATCGGGAGGGTGGTCTCAGAAGTTATCTCCCACGGCAATAACGCAGAGGTGAAGCGGGACAGGGAGGGCGATATCCTTGTTCTGGAAGTGAGGAAGAAGATCGTAAAAAGAATAAGAGGCTTATGAATGGGCATAAGTGGACGGCAAAGCGGTGCCAGCGGATATGGGAGACTGTATCTGCTGGCACCTTTTTCGTTTTCGGGGTGATGTTATGGCACAGTATGACGGCAGTATCAGGATTAATACGGCAATCGAGACAAAGGGGCTAAAGCGGGACATTGCCGCATTAAAGGGAAAAATGAAGGAGCTGGGCTCCGGTATCGGGCAGGGCATGGCTGGCGTGGCGGGGAAGATAAACGCCGTGGAAAACAGTATCAGAAAGCTGGCTTCCGGGATGCGGCGGGAAGTGTCCGGCATGAAAAGCAGCGTGGACGGGCTGTCCGGCTCATTTAAGCGGTTAGGCGCGACAATCGCGTCTGCTTTTGCTGTCCGTAAGATTGCGGGAATCGCGGGAACCATGACGGAGTTAGGCTCCGACCTTGAGGAAGTACAGAACGTGGTGGACGTTACCTTCACTACCATGTCGGACAAGATAAATGAGTTTGCCGTAAACGCTACGAAGTCTGCGGGTCTGTCGGAGACTATGGCGAAGCGGTATGCTGGTACGTTCGGAGCAATGTCCAAGTCCTTCGGATTTACGGAGGATGCGGCATACCAGATGTCAACCGCTCTGACGCAGTTATCTGGCGACGTGGCGTCCTTTTACAACATTACGCAGGATGAAGCCTATACGAAGCTAAAGTCTGTATTCACGGGCGAGACGGAGACCTTGAAAGACCTCGGCGTGGTCATGACGGAGAATGCCCTTAATTCCTATGCAATGGCAAAGGGAATCGGGAAAACCGTAAGTAAAATGACTGAGCAGGAAAAGGTGGCTCTTCGGTATCAGTTTGTTATGGAAAAACTGTCTGGTGCTTCCGGCGACTTTATCCGCACGCAGGACAGCTGGGCAAACCAGACAAGGATTCTAAAATTACAGATCGAAAGCCTTAAGGCGACAATCGGGCAGGGACTCATAAATGTACTTAATCCTCTTTTGAAAATGCTTAATACCTTGTTGGAGAAATTAAAAGTAGTAGCAAATGCGTTTAAGTCGTTTACTGAATCGTTTTTCGGGAAAAGTTCTTCCGGAGGTTCTGGCGCGGGAAATAAATATGTCGATACCGCCGAAGGAATAACGGGTTCCCTTGAAGATGTGTCGGATGCGGCGCAGGAGGCGGAGAAATCGCTGGAAGGGTATCTGTCCCCTCTCGATGAGATTAACAGGTACGGGACGGGGAAGGGTGATGATCTCCTTCCCGGGTTTGAGGATATCGACTTCGGGAAGCTGGGCGACATCAACATGGATGTGACGGTAACGCCTGATCTGGATGAGTCCGCGCTCTCAAAGAAGATTGCGGCAATGGCGAAAAAGGTAAAAAGCGTTCTGGAAAGGCTGTTCCGTCCCATCAAAGAAGCGTGGGACCGTGAGGGAAAGTCCGTCATGGACTCCTGGAAACGCGCGCTGGATGAGGTCTGGAAACTGGTAAAAGACATAGGCAGGGATTTCCTTGACGTGTGGAACCAGGAAAAGACTATAAAGATACTGCAGAACATACTCGGCATCCTTTCCAATGTGGGGCGTACCGTGGAAAACCTCGCCCACAATTTCCGCAAGGCATGGAATGAGAATGACCGAGGCAAAAAGATTTTAGAGAATATCCTGGATATCACAGGAAAGATAGTCGAAAACATAAAAGCGGCATCCGACAAGACCGTGGAGTGGTCGGAAGAACTGGATTTTGGTCCGCTTCTGGAATCCTTTGAAAAATACACCAAGTCACTGATTCCTCTGGCTGACGCACTAAGCGGCGTGCTGTCTGACTTTTACACAAAAGTCCTTCTTCCGCTTGGGACGTGGACGATTGAAAAGGGACTGCCGGAGCTGCTTGACGTACTGACGAAGTTTAATGAGAAAGTGGACTGGGAGTTGCTGCGCAAAAATCTGGCGGAGTTCTGGGACCATCTGGAACCCTTTGCGGAGACGGTCGGTGAAGGGCTGATCCTCTTTATAGAGCGTGTTTCAGATGCGCTTGCCGATTTCCTAAACAGCCAAGAGTTTAAGGATTTTCTGGTAACGGTGGAAAACTGGATGGATTCCGTCACGCCGGAGGATGTGGCGGATGCGCTGGAACTGATAGCGAAATCGCTGATTACCCTTAAACTGGCGCTGCTGGGTTATAGTGCGGTCAGGGGGATTACTGGTATTTTTTCCACGATTAAGTCTTTCCTTGCGATATTCGGAATCGGCGGGAGCGCCGCCACAGCGGCAGCGACCATGGATACCGTGTCCACAGCGGCAACTGGGCTTTCCACGGCACTGACCGGGCTTGCCGCCACAGCCGCGGTTGTGGGCTCGTATAAACTCCTTACAGGGCATCTGGAGGAATTGTTTGGCGCATTTGGCAGGAGTACTGACCAAGGGAAAAGGCTGGAGGAGAGGTACGAGGGGCTTGACGGGGCGGCGCGGTTCGCAAAAGACGGCATAGACACGCTCAAGAACGGGATAGAGGGGTACGGCTTTGCGGCGGATAACTGCGTGGGTACCGGCGTTGCCTTGGAAAAGGCAATGGAAGATATCCAAAATGGCGCAATCCTTACTGACCAGCACATGGCGGAATTGCAGAATCGGTTCAGCCTTACGGACGAAGATATGGAGATGCTCCGGCAGGAAATGCTTGACTGCAACCCGCTTCTGCGTGAGATCGCCGATAACCTTGGGTTTGAGGATGCTTCGCCGGAAACCTTACAGGATATCGCGGAGGGGTTTGCGCAGATCGCAAACGATGCAAAGCCCCTGCCGGAAGAACTGTCGCAAATGACCGACGAGGCGCGGGGCTTTCTGGAGCGTGTCATGGAGAGCGACACGCCAATGGAGGTGTACGGTGAGAAACTGGAAAATATCGGCACGACGGCGGATAATACATGCGATTCCCTCAACAAGACAGGGAAACAGATATCAGACGGGACAAACAGGCTGAAAAATGAGACCAATTCCGCCTTTGACAGCATGGACAGCAAGATCGCGGGAACAACGGGTTCCATGCGGGATAAGCTGGGCAGGCTCGTTGATAAGCTCAAAGAGGCTGCAGGGGCGGTAAAGGATTTCTTTAAGAGCGGCTATGAGAAAGTGAGCGGCATTTTCAGCGGCGGGGGAAACTGGGGGTCGAGCCAGAGTTATTCCGCCATGCCGCGCGCCATGAGCCTTGCACGGACCATCCAGACGCCTTCCGCGCCTTATGTCCATCCTGCTTTTGCGAAGCTGTCAAACATCGAGATACCAAAGCTGGCGACGGGCGCCGTTCTTCCGGCAAACAGGGAGTTCCTTGCGCTGGTGGGCGACCAGAAACACGGGACGAATGTGGAGGCGCCGCTTGACACGATCAGACAGGCAAGTGAAGAAGCGGTTTTAAATGTCCTGTCAAAGCTCGGAATAACCGGCGGCTTGGGGAATAACAGCCAGACTATGGTTGCCAAGCTGTATCTGGACGGGCATCAAGTGACGGAAGCTGTGATTAAAGACGGAATGGTGCAGCAGATGGCGACGGGGAACAATCCGTTTTTATTGGGAACCATATAAGGCTTTATCGGAGAAAATCCATTGCTGTAATCCTTAATAAATGGTATGATTGCTTTAATAAAAGTAAAGATGCCATGATGTGTATTTGGTATATTTACGACAAGAGTTTATGGGAAAATCCGATAAAATGAGTGACTGATTCGTGTTGCATTTCATGTTGCATAGTCATATGTAATAGTATATTTCTCGGTGCATTTCGGTAGTTTAATCTACTAGGATATATTTGCGACATCAGTGTTTATGCGGCTTCAAGGGAATACGCCATTTTCAATATGTTCTTTGTTCGGGTTCAAGTCCCCCTCTCGCTATTCAACAGAAGTCCAGAATCCTTGTAAAATCAAGTGTTCCGGACTTTTTGTATTTTCGAGGTAATTAAAAGGTAATCATAAAAGTAATCTAACATATGTTCGATTCAAAATCGTGGAAGAAAGGAGAAATTCTGTACATCGTGACAAGTACATATGTTGTTAGGACATGTAAATAAGTCCTCTGTCAGTTGTGAAATAGGGTTGTCAGAGGGCTTATTTATGTGGTTTAGCAATAAATCACAGTTCTCTCCACAAACGATCCAAAAACGTCTGTATGAGCCTCATAGAGTGTCAGGGAGGCTTGTATCAAATGATTATTATTAACAATTAAATAAAATTTCCAGTCGGAAGGAGGAAAACGGAATATGTCAGTATTAAAGAAAGAATTTATAGACAGGATGGCAGAAAATGGCGGGATCACAAAGAAAGTGGCAAGACAGGGAGTTGACCTGTTCTTTGAGACTCTTGCGGATTATATGAGCGAGGATAAGGAAACTATTATGATGCTAATACGATATGCAGTGAAGGATAAAAATTCGGATATATGTACAACAATTTTAAATTTTTTATTTAAGAATTATAAAGATGTATTTATGGAATGTTTTATAAAGGGGAATGAATTAAATGTAAAAATTGAGGCTAAAAGTGCCTGAAAGTATTGAAAATACGGCATTCTGAAAGTTCCCTTATGGGAAAGGGTATGTGAAAGTGAAAAAAGCGTAAGCTGAGTAGCGGACTGATTCTTTCCCATGAAAATAGGTAATATCCCGCAAGGGTTATTATAAACTGTTAAGTGTTGTGAATATCAGGCACAAAAGGGCTGGGAAGATTTTGGAAGATTCGCCCGGCATAAACCCTTTTGTGTCACGCCAATAACTGTATATGCAGTTTTTCATAAATCCAAATTTTCTTTTCTTTGGCTGATATAGGGGTCACAGCCTATATCAGCATTTGCTCCGCATCTACAACGGGTCGATTGTTGGTATATAATGAATTATAATACTGGCGATTGGGGGATTTTCATGGATGATATAAAAGGAAATCTTGATATTTATTATTATGATATTGATTCAGAAACAAGATTAAAGAGCAAAGAAGTAAGCGAATGGATACATCGTCAACGTGCTCTTGATAAAATATCAAGCGATAATTCAAAAAGGAGAAATTCTAGTGGACATCATCCGATAACAATATTGCAATAATATGTATATGTTATTGAATACGGAACGAATGTTGGTATGGAGTTTAAGGATTTGCACCTTGGTTTAGTGATTCAAAATAATAAAGGCAATTTATATAGTGATACGGTCATTGTGTTGCCAATAACGGATTATAAAAGTGATGAAAAATATGATCCGAATGTTCACCACAAAATATATAATTCATACTTTGAATCTGTTGATAGGCACGGTTTAGATAAAAATCCCTCGAAGGTCAAAATTGCAGACATTACAACAGTCGATAAAGCAAGAATCGGAAACAGGGTTGGGAAATTAAATAATATAACTTATGAGAAAATTATGCAGAAGTTGAAAAAGATATTGGCAACATCTTGACAATTACGAATAATTTATAGTATACTAACTGTATTATTTATTGAGCCGATAATCTTTTCGGCAATGGACTTATTAGTTTTACAGAGCAGACTTTATAGTTTGCAAGAGGCACCTACTTGATGTAGGTGCTTTTGCATTGTTTAAAATAATAAGATGTAATATAAAGGCAATATGTTTTTGTTTTATCAAGAAAGTTGATATACTAAGAAATTATTAGGAAGAAGGTGAAAATGGTACAGGAAAGTGTAAGAAATAGACTCTTAGAGAAGACAAATGCATACAGGCAAAAAAATATTTCGGAGGTGACAGGAATACCAGTAGAGATTATTTTAAAATTTATGAATGGTAAGCGAGAGCTGTATGATTCTTCATTACAAGCTCTCAATCAGTATCTTGATACACACGCATATTTATAATGCAATAAGGAATCTGAAACCAGAGCATTAAATAAATATTCTTTCAAACTATAAGATCATTGAATTGTTTGATATATTCTCAACAAATAAGAAATACGAGCAGTACCTTAATGATTTATTTGCAATAGCTGGGGAGTATAGAAATAGAGCAATTGCGCTTTCTTTACTTCACAGGAGATTGATAAAGCGGTAACAGATCTCTCTGTTGCAACCAATATGTCCCGCGAATCTGTGACAGGACTGATAAAAGACTATTTGAGAGCTGGTAAATCAATGAGTGAGACTCAGGCATTGATTAAGGATTCTATCATGTTGTCAAAATACCCTTTTAAGGGCTGCGACGAGTCAAAGGCGTTAAGGCTTGAACAGAGTGAAAGCCAGCGTCTTTAGGCGCTGGCTGGTAACAGCCCCTTATAGGGGCGAGCAAACCACCCGTTTGACGGGTGGTCATGATTGCCTCTGTATTTTTTGGATTTAGTTGGATACAAACTGGATCCGGAGGCGTGAGGATGCGCGCTCCCGTTTTCATTTATCAAGGGATTTATGGAGACAAAGCATAGATGCAGCAGGGAAGAATTATCGTAATCACAGGTTCGCCGGGAACAGGAAAATCTACAACGGCATCTATCATTGCAAAGGAATCAAATCTGGAAAAATCCGTACATATGCACACGGATGACTTTTATCATTACTTAAGCAAAGGCGCAATATCTCCGCATTTGCCGGAATCGAATGAGCAGAATCTGGTTGTGATAGAAGCTTTTTTGGAAGCGGCTAAACGATACGCCCGTGGAAAATATGATGTAATTGTGGATGGAATTATTGGACCATGGTTTTTGGAACCGTGGCAAAACATTGTCAGAGAGGGGTATGAAGTACATTATATTATCTTGAGAGCCAGCAAAGAGGAAACGATGAAGCGGGTTGTTGAACGTTCAAAATTGGACAGGGAAACCAATAAGGAATTGGTAGAAACGATGTGGGAGCAGTTTTGTGATTTGGGAATATATGAGTCGAATGTGGTAGATACAACGATGCACTCGGTTACAGACACTGTCATTGCAGTAAAACAGAAAGTGGCAAGCGGGATGGCATTACTATCCTAGAAAATCTTTGCGCATACAAAATAGAGTCTGCAAACTGAGGTGGTTGTTATGAATTTTCTGACGTTCGGTGACGGGAAAAAGAAGTCGGTTCTTTTTATTCATGGAATGGCATCTTCGGCTATGCTCTGCTACGAGCCGATTTTGAAATATTTGAAGGATTATTATGTTATATTGGCTGAAGTAGATGGGCATAGTCCCGCTGCGGGTGAACTGGAAAGCCTTGCAAAATGCTGTGATGAGATAGAGAAGTATGTGAAAGAAAATTTGGGCGGCAGGTTATACTGTCTGTCGGGCTTTTCTATGGGAGCAACGATGGCGGTTGAACTCATAGGAAGAAGAAATATAGAAGTAAATAAACTTCATTTGGATGCGGCATTTTTGATAAAGATGGGGGTATTGACAAAACCTTATGCGACTATTTTCTGCAAATCCATCGGAAGGCTAAATAGAGGAAAGCGTATTCCCAAATTTCTAATGGATTCTGTTATGGGAAAGGACAATAAAAGCGTAGTGGAAATGCTGTATAAAGACATTACGTCCAAAACAATAAAAAACGCCTGTGAATTTGTTTATAAGTATGACATTCCTGACAAAATACGTGACTTTGAGGGAAGCGTTTTATTTTGGAGAGGGGCAAACGAAAAGTATCCGGAGAAAAGCGCGGCGCTGCTTAAACAGTATATTCCCACTTTAAGAGATATAGTATTTGAAAATATGGGTCATGGTCAGTATTTGCATGAGAATAGCGCTGAATACGCAAAGGGATTGATCGAATATCTGGCTGATTGATAATATGAGAAATGGTTCTGCACATTCGGTTTGCAGAGAAACCGAAAGACGCAGCATCTGACAGAAAAGGAGAGCAGACATGCAGATTGTACCTACGCTGAATTTCGGAGGGAATTGCCGCGAGGCAATTCAAATGTATGAAAAGGCATTTAATGGAAAAATTAGTTGTATCATTACATATGGGGAAGCGGATGACCCGGCATATAATCCGCTGCTGAAAGAAGAGCAAAAGGAATACATATACCATTCGGAACTTGTATTGGACAATCAAAGAATCATTATGAGCGACCATGTGGATCTGGAATTCCAAACGTGCTATTCCAATTTCCTCACGATTATGTATGATACAAAAGAAGAAGTACAAAGGGCATATGAAATCATGAAAGAAGGCAGTAAGACAATATATCAGATGGAAGCGACGCCTTACAGTTCCTGCCGGGTTGTTTTTGTCGACAAGTTTGGGATTCGCTGGGGAATTATGACGGAGCAGACAGAGCGCTGAATTTGAATAGGGAGGGAATCGATTTATGGAGAAAAAATTAAACATTGTAGTGGAGCATTGTCCTCAAAACCACAAATGTCCGGCTGTAAAAGTTTGCCCGGTGGGCGCGCTTAGCCAGAAAGGCTTTGAAGCGCCCAAGATTGACTATGACAAGTGCATCGGCTGCGGCAAATGTGCAAAGCTTTGCCCGAAAAAGGCGTTGGTGTTGGCGTAGGCTTTGGGCGGACAAATAGGTGGCGGGGATGCCGGTGGATCGCTGCTTTGGGAGAAACGACGGAAATGACAGAGGTTAAGTTTTATGAAGAGATAGCGGACGAACGGCTTGCGTTTGCGGTCATACTGTCCAAGGCACGAGATAAATATGTGTTCTGCAGACACAGGGACAGGGAAACATGGGAAATACCCGGAGGGCATCGGGAGCGTGGAGAGGATATTTTGGAAACGGCAAAGCGGGAACTGTATGAGGAGACAGGCGCTTTGGAATTTCAGATAGCCCCGGTCTGTGTATATTCCGTCACGGTGTCTGACCATGCCGGTCATGGAGAAGAATCTTTTGGTATGCTGTTTTTTGCCGAGATTGTGCGTTTTGAGGAAGAACTGCACAGCGAGATTGAGCAGATTGCGCTGATGGATGAACTGCCGGATGGGCTGACATATCCCGATATTCAGCCACGGCTCATGGAAGAGGCTGGGAGACGGGGATATCTGTAACAATTACGGAGTGGGAAGTCGATTTTTTATTATGAAGAAAACGATACGTTCATGGAGATTGGCTGAAATACAGCTTTAGGAGAACAGCGCGTAATTATATGGGAAAGCAGATTAATTACTACATGGGATATCACGATTTTTTGTCTGTTGCGCAGGCTGCTTTGGACAGTGGCGGCGTCATTTACAGACATACATATGAGGATGGCAGATGGCGGTTGATTCCGGGAACTACGTTGGATGTGGTACAGCCGGACTGCCGCGAATATTATTTTCACATTCCCGAAATCGGGGGATTCGATGTGACACGGGCGTCCCAAAATCAATATGTTGCCGACGAAGCGCGGTTTGGCGTGATCGAAGCGGGTTTTTGCATTCCGGGAAAACAGGAGATTGTGAAAAACAGGCTTTACATTGTGACCGGACGGTATACGGATGACGGCGACTGGATTCCCCGCCCGGACATGCTCACAAAAGTATACAATAAGCTGGTGCGTGTTGTAAAGAAGGTGGCTCCCTATACCGAGTTTGCGCATTTTGTTGTAAATCCGATGTATGCGGGGGAAAAGCATACAAGTAAAGAATACATTTCCGCTGCATTTTACGAGCTGGTACAAAAGGAAGATTACAAATTGGGCTAGTGTACTAGCGGCGATGTTTTGGAGGGACAAAAAATATGATCGACCTGCAGGATAAAAATATATGCTCCACCATGGAAGAGTTGGGCGAATATGTCAGAAATCCCCTTTTCACGCAGTTTTGCTCGGAGATTAAGAGCGTTTATAAGTGCGGGGAAAATGGAGTACAGCTCCTTAGGCTTATTCGGATAAGAAGGGGCGAGGACTGACTTATATAGTCAATCCTCGCCCCATAGCGTTTGCAAGTTTACCCTTTCGCCGCCTCCATCAGAATCCTGACGCAGAGGTCAATTCCCAGATTCCCGGCATTCATGTACAGGTCATAATTTTTCGGATCGCCCCACTCGTGCGTGGTGAGCGCGTTGTAGAAATTTTTTCTTCTCTTGTCATTCTTTTTCAGTGCGTTTTCGGCTTCCGCCTTCTGGATGCCCTCCCGCTCGATTGCACGCTGTATCCGTTTTTCATGGTTGGCATAGACAAACACATGCAGGGCGTTTTCCACATCCTTCAAAATATAGCCGGAGGCTCTTCCGACAATCACGCAGTTTCCTTCTTCTGCCGCCTTTTCGATGATGCGCTTTTCCTCCAGAAAAAGCTGGTCCGCAAGGGGCAGGTTCTTATTGCCGGAAGATCCGCCCAGAGGGGTTTTGGACAGGTTTAAAAGGACATTGCCGGAGCTGCTCTCCTCAAGCTTTTCAATGTTATAAAACGGTATGTCAAGTTTCTGCGCCGCCTCCAACAGGATATTTCGGTCATAGAGTTTATATCCCAGCGATTCCGCCAGCCTTTTTCCGATCTCGTGTCCCCCGCTGGCATAACGCCGCTCAATTGTGATGATGTTATACATAAATGCGTCCCCCTTTCTGATGTTGCCTGCGTTTTACCTTCTCACTTCTTATTATAAACAATCCCGTGCCATATCTCAAACTGTTTTTACGAGCGTATCTGTTTTTGGGGAGGGCATATTTGTTTACCAGAGTCGATTTTGAACATGCAATTTTAAAATACGCCCGACACAAAAATTTCAATGCCGATCAGGATCAGGATCGTGCCGCCAAGCACAGTCGCCCGGTCTGAATATTTCGTTCCGAATTTCTTCCCGATATCCAGCCCCGCCATGCAGATCACAAAGGTAACCGCCGCAATGATAAGAGCGCAGACAAACGCCATGGTAAAACCGTATTTCGCAATGGTAAAGCCCACGGACAGGGCGTCTATGGACGTGGCGATCCCCTGCAGCAGGAGGGTAGTCATGTCTGTTCCGGGCTTTTCTGTCTCGTCATTGTCGCCCTTTATGCCGTCCGCGAACATTTTGCCGCCGATGAAAAGCAAAAGCGCCAGAGCGATCCACGGCACCAGTTTTTGAAAGGCGGTAAAATATCTGATAAAGGTGTGGACGCAGCTCCAGCCCGCCAGTGGCATTGCCGCTTGAAAAAAGGCGAACACGCCGGCGATGCCGCACATTTTTTTACGCGCCATATCCGGCTCGTGCAATCCGTTTGCCAGCGATACGGAAAAGGCGTCCATGGAAAGCCCGACTCCGAGCAGCGCGCTGTTAAAGAAAAACAAGTAATCCCACTCCATCTTTCGTTCCTCCTGCGTTAGAAATGAAAAAAACCAAGTACAGTTTCGGAAACTATACTTGGAATATGTTTAAAAATACACAGACTTCACGTATAGTTTCACTATACATGAGTCTCGCAATTTAAAACAAGCCAGACCGGACGGTCAGTATGTTGACTTGTTACGATATACGCTTGCTACTCCCCCATGGGAATGATATTAAAAGAAATTTATCATCAAAAAGGGCATTTGTCAACAGTTGTTTTCCAGTAACTGTCAAAACCGCCAAATCCGTCCGGCGGACCGTTGATGCCGGGCGGGGCATTGTGCTACAATATACAAGAAAGGCGTCATTGGTCTGGTGGGACTGGGGGACAGGATGAAAAAGATTTTAATTACCGGCGGCACCACGTTTGTCAGCAAGTACGCGGCGGCGTATTTCGTGCAGAGGGGATATGAGGTTTATGTGCTCAACAGAAATACGAAGCCGCAGGTGGACGGCGTCAGACTGATCGAGGGAGACAGGCACTGTCTCGGGGATGCGTTGAAGCGGTTTTCCTTCGACAGCGTGGTTGACATAACTTCTTATGACGCGCGGGACATCACAGACCTGTGCGATGCGCTCGGCTCCTTTGGGCAGTACATTATGATCAGTTCAGGCGCGGTGTATCCGGAGGACGCAGAGAAGCCGTTCCGGGAAGAATCGCCAAGGGCAGTCAATCGGTTTTGGGGAAAGTACGGGGCGGACAAAATGGAGGCGGAGACAGAGCTGCTAAAAAGAGTCCCGGATGCGTATCTCTTAAGACCGCCATACCTTTACGGACCGATGAACAATGTGTACAGAGAGGCGTTTGTGTTTGACTGCGCGAAGGCGGACCGAAAGTTCTATCTGCCGGGAGACGGCGGGCAGCGGCTGCAGTTCTTTCATGTGAGGGACCTGTGCGGCGTTATGGAAGTGATCATGGAGACAAAACCCGCCGCCCATATTTTGAATGTGGGAAATTCAGTGACTGTGTCAGTCAAAGAATGGGTCACCATGTGCTATGCCTGCTTCGGCAAAGAACCTTCTTTTGTGAACGTTTCTAAAGAGATCGAGCAGAGAAACTATTTCAGCTTTTATGACTATGACTATGTGCTGGATGTGCAGAAAATGCAGGCTGTCTATCCGAATACCATCCCGTTTGAAGAGGGGTTAAAGGAATCCGCAAAATGTTATCGGACAAATGAAGAAGCAGTCAATAAAAAGGCTTATTTTGCGTATATTGATGAAAATTTGACGTGACGAATGCGCGGCGGTGCGAAGTTGCTTTTTGCCTGTTTTTATGGCATGATGAAGAGCAGAGAATTTCGATTTTTATTATAATTTAAGACGCTGTTTTTTGGAGAACATGAGGTCGGTTCTTATCAGAAAGAAGGAGGTATGCTATGAGATTACTTGTGATTGGCGGCGTGGCGGCGGGGACGAAAGCCGCGGCAAAATTCAAGAGGGTAAACCCGGAGGCGGAGGTGACCATTGTCACAAAAGGCAAGGACATTTCCTACGCGGGATGCGGGCTTCCCTATTATGTGGGCGGGGCGATCCCGGAGAAGGAGCAGCTGATTGTCAATACGCCGGAGAAATACAGTTCTCTCACCGGCGCCATGGTTTATCCCCAGCGGGAAGTGGTGTCGCTTGACACGGACGCAAAGAAGGCGGTGGCGAAGAATCTGCGCACGGGCGCGGAAGAGATTTATGAATATGACGCATGTATCGTGGCGGTGGGGGCTTCTCCGGTGATACCGCCCCTGCCGGGCTTAAATCTGCCGGGCGTTTTCGTGATGCGCACGCCGGACGACGCGATTGAAACGAGGGATTACATAGCGGGTGACGACGTGAAGCGCGCCGTGGTAGTGGGCGGCGGTTTCATCGGACTGGAAGTGGCGGAGAATCTGCTGGAAAAAGGGCTTTCGGTGACGCTGATTGATATGGCGCCCCAGATTATGCCGGGATTCGACGGGGAGATGGCGGACTACGCGGTGCGGCATCTTGCGAAGAAAGGCATCAAAGTGATGACGTCTACGAAGCTGGAAGGCGTGTCTGGGGACGTGAGAGCGGAAGGGGTGCAGACAGACAAGGGGCTGCTTCCTGCGGACGTGGTGATTCTCTCCATTGGCATCCGCCCGAACACGGGCTTTTTGCAGGATACCGGGATAGAGATGTTTAAGGGAACGATTCTTGTGGACGACAGGATGGCGACGAACGTGGCGGATGTCTATGCGGCGGGCGACTGCGCCATGGTGAAGAATCGTCTCACAGGGGAGAGACAGTGGTCGCCTATGGGTTCCTCCGCCAACATGGAGGGACGCACCCTCGCGCTGGCGCTGGGCGGCAGGGATGTGGCGTATCCGGGCGTTCTGGGGACGGGCGTGGTCAAGCTCCCGGGGCTTTCGGGCGGCAGGACCGGGCTGTCCGAGGAGCAGGCGAAAGCGGCTGGGTACGAGCCGGTCTGCGTGCTGGCGGTGACGGACGACAAGGCGCACTACTATCCCGACAGTGCATGGTTTGCGATCAAGCTGGTGGCGGATAAAGCGACGCACAAGCTGCTTGGCGTGCAGGTACTGGGACCGGGCGCGGTGGATAAGGTGACGGATATCGGTGTGATGGCTGTGACTT
>ERZ779637.511-NODE-511-length-24750-cov-8.345455_pt1 | contig 24750 bp, 17 predicted proteins | sample MGYA00514196_ERZ779637 | MGnify/ENA primary metagenome ERZ779637 (study PRJEB29562, sample SAMEA4376700) | mouse gut metagenome | isolation source: Cecum | study: EMG produced TPA metagenomics assembly of the A DSS colitis mouse model was used to assess the...
CGCCAGCCTCCCCAAACCGCCGTTGCCAAGCGCCGCATCAGGCTCCTGGTCTTCCACCAGGTTCAAATCCACACCCAGCTCATCCAATGCGTCCTTCACCGGCTTGGAAGCCATCAGGTTAATAATATTGTTGCCGAGCGCACGTCCCATCAGGAATTCCATGGACAGATAGTACACCATCTTCGGGTCCTGTTTTTCATATTCTTCCTGCGTGGTCATCCAGTGGTCCACGATGGCATCCTTAATGGCATAAGATACTGCCTGGAAAATCTGCTGGGGAGTCGCCTCCTCCATGCTTTTTCTATATAATGTTTTTACGTTGTATACAACGCTTCTCTTGAATAAGTCTTTGTCAAAAGACACTCCTGTTATAGCAGCCATATTCTCCTCCTGTCAGTCTCATAAAAATAAAGAATCTCCTATGCATGATTATACATTATTCACCAAAAATTGCAAGGAAATATTGGTAAGGAAAGGGGGAAACAAGCCGTAAAAGCCTGTTTTACCCTTCCGTTTTCCGAATACCAATCGTAACTTTTTCCCCGTTCACGTTCCATTCCTTACTGCTCCAGCCGCCGGGTTCCTCCATGCTCCCGCCGGTGCGCATCTCATCCGCCAGAACCTTGCCGGCAATCACCGACTCATTTTCCCGTACCAAGGCTGCAATCTTCCCGCTGCCTTCCACCGTTACCAGGATATGGTCCATGACCTCATAGTCCGCTTCCTTTCGCATGGTCTGTATCTTACTGATGATTTCATAAACAAAGCCTTCTTCCACCAGTTCTTCGGTCAGGTTGGTATCCAGCACCACCGTCACGGTATTGTCCGCCTCGGAAACATAGCCCTCCTTTTGGCTCATTTCGATTAACAAATCATCTTTGCCAAGTTCCACTTTTACGCCGCCAATGTCAAAAACCAGCATTCCCTTTCCGTTTAATTCATCCATTGCCGCATTGCCGTCCAGCGATGCCAGTTCTTTCTGTATGCCGCCCAACTGCCTGCCGTATTTGGGACCCACGGTGCGGAGCTGGGGTTTAAACGTATAACTGGTGAAATCACGCACATCATCCGTGAAGTTTACCGCTTTCACGTTCAGTTCCTCTTTGATGATATCCTGGTAAAAGCCGTCCAGTACATGGGGCGCCTTCACAAACATATTGCCGACGGGCTGGCGGTTTTTGATATTTGCCGTGTTCCTTGCCGCACGCCCCATGACTACGATTTTAAGGACTTCTTCCATATCGTCTTCCAGCTTCTTATCGATATAAGATTCCTCTGCCACGGGGAAATCGCACAAATGGATGCTCTCCGGCGCCGCCGCATCGATACTGCAAACCAGATTGCGGTAGATATCCTCCGTCATGAACGGAATCATAGGCGCCGCACATTTGCACACCGTTACCAGCGCGGTATAAAGGGTCATGTAGGCATTCACCTTATCCTGCTCCATACCCTTCGCCCAAAAGCGCTCACGGCTCCTGCGCACATACCAGTTGCTCATCTCATCCACAAAATTGTCCAAAACCCTCGCCGCTTCCGGGAGCCTGTAATTCTCCAAATGCCCGTCTACATCCTTTACCAACGTATTCAGCTTGGACAGCAGCCATTTATCCATAACCGGAAGTTTGTCATATTCCAGTTTGTATTTCGTTGCGTCAAAACCGTCGATATTCGCATAAAGAACGAAAAACGCATAGGTATTCCAAAGCGTACCCATAAATTTACGCTGTCCTTCCACCACCGCTTTTCCATGGAAACGGTTGGGCAGCCAAGGCGCGGAGTTGATGATAAAATACCAGCGGATGGCATCCGCACCATAGGTCTGCAGCGCATCAAAAGGGTCCACTGCATTTCCCTTGGATTTGCTCATCTTCTGCCCGTTCTCGTCCTGCACATGTCCAAGGACAATTACATTTTCAAAAGGTGAACAGTTAAACAGCAACGTGGATTCCGCCATCAGGGAATAAAACCATCCCCTCGTCTGGTCCACCGCTTCGGAAATAAACTGCGCAGGAAACTGCTTCTCGAACAATTCCTTATTTTCAAACGGGTAATGGTGCTGTGCAAAAGGCATTGCGCCCGAATCGAACCAGCAGTCGATGACTTCCGGTACGCGCTTCATGGTCTTTGCACATTTCGGACAGGTTCCGGTAAACGCATCGATATAGGGTCTGTGCAGTTCCACGGTCTTCGCCTGCGGGTTTCCGGTCAGTTTCTCCAAATCCTCCCTGGAACCCACGGACTCCTGATAGCCGCATTCCTCGCATTCCCACACGTTTAACGGGGTACCCCAGTAACGGTTACGGGAAATCCCCCAATCCTGTATATTTTCCAGCCAGTTGCCAAAACGTCCCTCGCCGATGGATTCCGGAATCCAATTCACGGTCTTATTATTACGCACCAGGTCATCGCGGACTGCCGTCATTTTGATAAACCAGGATTCCCTTGCATAATAAATCAACGGGGTATCACACCGCCAGCAGAACGGATAGTCATGCTCGAATTTCGGCGCGTCAAACAGTTTTCCTTCCTTATCCAAATCTTTTAAAATATCGGGGTCCGCCTCCTTTACGAACTTTCCGGCATAAGGCGTTTCCTCCGTCATATTGCCCTTCCCGTTCACGAACTGTACAAAAGGCAGGTCATACCTTCTTCCCACCTGTGCATCGTCCTCACCGAACGCCGGCGCGATATGGACGATTCCGGTACCGTCCGACATGGTAACATAGCTGTCACAAGTCACAAAATGCGCCCTTTTCCCCTGTTTTGCCGCCGCCTCGCCCGCACATGCAAACAAAGGCTCATACTCCTTATTCTCCAAATCCTTTCCTTTATAAGTCTGCAGTACCTCATAAGCCGGCGTTCCTTCTTCCGCCAGTTTCCCAAGTACGCGGTCAAGCAGCGCCTGCGCCATGTAATACGTATATCCGTCCGCCGCTTTCACCTTACAGTAATCCTCATCGGGATTCATACAGAGCGCCACATTGGACGGAAGCGTCCACGGCGTCGTCGTCCACGCAAGGAAATAAGCATCTTCCCCCACTACCTTAAAACGTACCACTGCCGAACGTTCCTTCACCTGCTTATATCCCTGCGCCACCTCGTGGGAGGAAAGGGGGGTTCCGCAGCGCGGGCAATAGGGTACAATCTTAAAGCCCTTATACAACAGCCCTTTATCCCAAATCTGCTTTAATGCCCACCATTCCGATTCGATAAAATCGTCATGATAGGTAACATACGGTTCATCCATGTCCGCCCAAAAACCGACCGTACCGGAAAAATCTTCCCACATCCCCTTATATTTCCACACACTTTCTTTACACTGGCGGATAAACGGGTCCAAACCGTATTCTTCAATCTGCTCCTTCCCGTCCAGGCCCAGCTTCTGCTCCACTTCCAATTCCACAGGAAGACCATGGGTATCCCATCCTGCTTTCCTCGGCACCATATAACCTTTCATGGTGCGGTACCTTGGAATCATATCCTTGATGACACGGGTCAGCACATGCCCGATATGCGGCTTCCCGTTTGCGGTAGGCGGTCCGTCATAAAACGTATAGGTCGGACCTTCCTTGCGGTTTTCCATACTTTTCCTGAAAATGTCATGTTCCTTCCAAAACTGCTCCGTCTGTTTCTCGCGTTCCACGAAATTAAGATTGGTAGATACTTTCTGATACATCCTTTTCATCCTTTCTTTCTTAATACAAAGGTCTGTGCAGCCGGGTATCGGAGATTCCTCCGCCCCTACCCGCGCGCCTGGCACCCGTCAGCTTCTGCCGGCAAATTTCACTTAGATGCCGATGTGCAAAAAAAGACCCCGTCCGTAAAAGGACGGGGTCAAACACCCGCATACCACCTGTTACTTACTCATACGTCTGCACACATTCCGCCGTTTGGCAACTGCCTGCAGGTTATATGATTTCCCTTAACGTAGGAATCCCGTCGGAACCTAATTCCCACCCGTCCCTCCATCCCAAACACGGAAACAGGAAAACGGTAAAGGTTCAGTCCGCAACTCGGAAGTGATATTCACCATTCCGTACTCACACCGGTCTTACACCGCCACCGGCTCGCTTGGGATTTCCGCAAACGGCTACTGTCTTCGTCATAGTTTTTGCTTCAATATGCTGTTATTATAATCCCCATTTGCACGCCATGTCAAGGATGAAGTGGGTGAACGGGGCATTCTTTATTCTTTCGCAGCCTTATATACAAACATATAATTTGCCGTGGATTGAATCAGTACTTCCACGTTTCCGTTCTCGTCCGCTTTCGTGTTTCCTATGCAGGCATTTTCACCCACCGTTACGTTTCCGTCCGCATCCATGCTTACGGTCTCTGCATATACGGATACCTTGGTTCCTTTGGAACACTGGGGGAGATTCACATGCAGGCTTGCCACTGTCCCCATGTCCTCATGGGAAGCAAATCTTACCGTCACCGCCATGCTCTTTTTCCCACGCTTCTCGCTGTCCACGGTTACGGATGCATTGCTGACTCCCTGAAAACCGCTGTTGTCAGAAGCCCCGCTGAATACCAGTGATGCACCGTACCCGATGTTGCAGTGGAGGTACTTCGTATAACCGGAACCGTCGGCTGACAGACATTCCCCGATTCCTGCCGGTATGTCCGTAACATTCTGCAGTTGGAGCACCAAAGATTTGCTGCCCGCATCCGCATTGCTTAATACATCCGGGGAAAGCGTACGCAATCCGTCCATAATCTGCTGCCAGTCCGTCAAAATACCGTCCGTATAATTCAAAGTCTGTAACTGGTTACTGTCCACCACCTGGACCGGTTCCGGAACGGCATCCGGCACTTCCGGTTCCACGGTCACTGCCGGATCCGCCAAAACATCCGGTATCTCCGGCACCACGGGTTCTTCCGTATCCCCCCCGTCCGGCTCCTGCACATCCCCGCCGTTCTCCGTGCCTCCATTGTCCGGCTGTCCGCTGTCCGCATCCCCGCCGTCGGGTATCACATCCCATACCGAATTATCCGATACCGACTGATGCATAAGAAACGTATCCTGAGATGATACCTGCGGCAGTTCCGCCGCCTGCGCCTTCATGCCAAACTGCATAAATACCGCAAAAGCCACCGCAGCAGACCCTAAAAAAATTCTTTCTCCCCGAATCCCCCTATTTTCCAGCACGTATATCACCTCCGTTTTTCCAAAAACTATCCCATCTTCATTATGTGTCTTTATTATACAACTTTTCCATTGGTTTGCACACCTTATTTTTAAGGGAATTTCACCAAAAAAATACATTGATTTCTGTATAAATTTCCCTTATTATAAGGTGGAAGACGTAATAGCAGTATTCCTACGGAAGTTAACCGCCCCGCCGGGCGCAGAAAGCGTTCCGCGGACCAAAGACCGCCATGCGGCAGAATGGAGAGAAAACATGGACAGACAAAACCTTACCCTGCTCACGGATTTGTACGAGCTGACAATGATGCAGGGCTATTTCAAACACAAGGACCAAAATGAAACCGTTATTTTTGACGCTTTTTACCGCAACAATCCGGGGGGCGGCGGTTATGCGATTGCCGCAGGTCTGGAACAGGTCATCCAATATATTAAAGAGCTGCATTTTTCCGGGGAAGACATCGGCTATCTGGCAAGCCTGGGCATCTTCAGCCAGGATTTCCTCGATTATTTAAAAGACTTTACATTTACCGGCGACATCTACGCTATTCCGGAAGGAACGGTTATCTTTCCAAGGGAACCCCTGGTTAAAGTAATTGCACCCATCATGCAGGCACAGCTTGTGGAAACCGCCATTTTAAATATCCTTAACCACCAAAGCCTGATTGCTACCAAGGCAGCGCGGGTCTGCTATGCGGCACGCGGTGACGGAATCATGGAATTTGGCCTGCGGCGTGCCCAGGGACCGGATGCCGGCATCTACGGCGCAAGGGCTGCCGTCATCGGCGGATGTATCGGTACCTCCAACGTCCTGTGCGGACAGCTCTATGACATCCCGGTCAAAGGTACCCACGCCCATAGTTGGATCATGAGCTTTCCCGACGAGTATACCGCTTTTAAGACCTATGCGGATATGTACCCTTCCGCCTGCATCCTGTTGGTGGATACGTACGATACGTTAAAATCCGGCATTCCAAACGCCATCCGCGTCTTCCAGGAAATGCGTGAAGCGGGCGTACCCCTCACCTACTATGGTATCCGCTTAGACAGCGGCGACCTCGCTTACCTTTCCAAAAAAGCGCGCAAAATGCTGGATGACGCCGGTTTTCCCGATGCCGTCATTTCCGCTTCCAACGATTTGGACGAGTTCCTCATTGACAGCCTGAAAGTACAGGGGGCAGCCATTACTTCATGGGGCGTGGGCACAAACCTCATCACCTCCAAAGACTGCCCGGCATTCGGCGGCGTGTACAAGCTGGCAGCCATCATGGACAAAGACGGCCATTTCATCCCGAAAATAAAACTCTCCGAAAATACGGAGAAGGTCACAAATCCCGGCAACAAAACCATTTACCGCATTTACGAAAAAGAAACCGGCAAAATCAAGGCGGACCTCATCTGCCTCGTGGACGAAACCTTTGACGAAAACGAACCCCTTCTGCTCTTTGACCCGGTAGAACCCTGGAAAAAAACAAAACTGGTTGGGGGCAGTTATACCATGCGTGAAATCATGGTACCCGTTTTCCAAAACGGCAAATGCTGCTACGAATCCCCGAAAGTTATGGACATCCGGGACTACTGCCAAAAAGAGCTGGACACCCTTTGGGACGAAACAAGGCGTCTTGTCAACCCGCATAAAGTATATGTGGACCTGTCCAAGAAACTCTATGACATAAAAATCGAACTGTTAGACCGGATGGGGCAGTCATAAGGCGGACACCGTTTGAAAAATATCCGCCCGCTAAAACCATTCCGGATAGCATAACAAAGGGAAATTCCCGGATGTCAACCACTTCGGTTATCCTTTCCGGGAATTTCCCTGCCCAAAATCCCTACTGTTCCATCTGCCTGCCAAGAAAACCCGCAGCGGAAAGAACCAGCTTCTGCTCCACTTCGCCCATTTTAAACTTATCATCGTTTTCCACCAGTATTACGGAACCGATGACATCGCCCTCACAGATAATGGGACTGATGGCCTGATGCACATATTCTTCCCCGTTCCCGTCGGAGATGGAAATAAAATTGCGCTCCCCTTTGGATGCCATTACCGTCTCACGGTTATTAATTTTGTCCTCCAGCTCATTGCTCAATCCCTTTCCCATCATATTCTTGTAACCGCCCGAAACCGCGATAAATTGGTCCCTGTCGGTAATCAGCGCCGTGTGCCCGGAAACCTGTGCAAGGCTTTCCGCATACTGCTTGGCAAACGTACTCATTTCACCGATGGGGGAATATTTCTTCAATATAATCTCCCCCTCCCTGTCGGTGAATATTTCTAACGGATCACTCTCCCTGATGCGCAGTGTCCTCCTGATTTCCTTCGGTATGACGATGCGTCCCAAATCGTCGATTCTCCTGACAATTCCTGTTGCTTTCATAACTTTAATCCTTCCTCCATATCCTTTCTATTTTTCCTTACTTATTTTCTACTCGCAAATTACCGTATTGTGCTGCCTTCCTTCTTAAATAACACAGTACTAGTATGTGGAAATATTGGATTAATATACCTTGCAACGAGGAATTCCTGTCATGTTTTTTCTTACATTTATTTACCGTTTCTGATTTCCCCCTCCTGCCGCATCAGGGTAACATGGAGAACGCCTTCCACTTTTGAAACATCATCCGCCAAACTGCCGTATTCTTTCGCACGGATTTCCACAATCAGGTTTTCTCTCCCATCCGTAATACTCTTGGAATCCACACGGTACCGTTTCGCCGCCCCTTTAATGACAGACAGGACTGCTTCCTCACGGGCAATGCCGTCCATCTTAATGATTAAAAGCATGGGGCTTGCCGTCAGCGGCACAAGCTGCAGCGCAAACATGCCAAGTGTAACGGCAGCCGCAAGGATGACTGCCAGCTCATAAAGCCCTGCGCCGCATACAACCCCCGTTCCGACAGACCAAAACAGAAACAATAAGTCTTTCGGGTTCTTTATGGCAGTACGGAACCGCACAATAGACAGTGCCCCCACCATACCAAGGGAAATCACGAAATTCGACTGCATGGCGATGACGATTCCTGCAGTCACCACGGAAACCATTGCCGCCGTTATGTTAAAATCCCTGTCATAAAACGTGTTTCCTGTCACCATGCGGTATATAAAGAAAAGATAAACCGCAAGCAGGAAAGTAATGCCCAATGTCACCATGATTTTCGCCGTAGGAAAATCCGAGTAAGAAAATCCCTCCAAAACCGATTTTTTAATAATATCCCCGTAATTCATTTTTCCCATCCTTTGTGTGTATTTTTTATTGCAAAACATTTGCCAGACCATTTCTTACCATGCCGTATTTTGAAACGGACTGACGCCGCAGCATGCCAAAATCCATAGCGTGCAGAAGATATTCCGGCAGAAATTCATCATATTTCACTTCCAAAACATGCATTCCCTGCCGCATCACCGGAAGGAACGGAACCTTATCCCTTTCCAAAAACAATCCGGGCAGACCGCACCCCCTTACATCCGTATCAAAAGTAATACGGACATTTCCCACACTGCCTACCATGGCACACCTGTCATATTCCACAAGGCACACGGGCTTCATGCCCCTTAACTGCATAAGGCAGGACAGCTCCGCCGCCAAACTGCCCTGTACCTGCGGTCTGTCTTCCGAAAGAAAATTCATACACTCTCCCGGCTGTATTTCCTCTTTTTCCTTCTTTGTCATTCCGTGCACTTTCACTTTCTTTTCCAAATGAATCCGCGCCGTACTCCCGTTATAAATACGCAGCCTGTACTTCGCGCGCCTGTCCACGCCCATTTCGTTTTCCCACAGGCAGGAATCATAAAAATCATCAAAATACAGACTTCTCACTGTGTAAAAACTCCCTTTTTGGTGCACGTCATAGTTTAAAAAAGGCTCCAGCCGGTACCGGATTTTCTCAAGTCCCGCCCGTGTCATTTGGAATTTCAGTTCATGACGGTATTCCATCTTTCACTGCCCATCCTTTCCCATATGGCTCTATCCGTTTTCCCCCAAAAGATTTCCTGCGACCCCAATCATATATTCCGACCGGCGTTTTAAGAAAAAACGGATATTTTCCGCGTTTTCCACAGCTTCCGCCCGAAGTTCCATCCCATGGAACCGGCGGTTGTTACAGCATACCGGCTCCAACATTTGCTCCAAATAATCATCTATAAACCGGTCCACTTTTTCCTCCGCATATACCTGCTCCGCAATATAAAGAAGACGTTCCGCAAACTGTTTCCGGAAATCTTCATTTTGAAACAGTGAGGCAAACACACTGTCCACGGCAAGGACTTCCGCCAAAGTATCCGCTTCCACCCTGTCCATGGACAAACTTCCCGAATTGACGTCAAACAGCATCCAGCGCCAACGCCCGTCCGCATACCGGTCTCCCTGCACAATATTGCGCGACCTCCATGCTCCCTCGTTTTTTCCCGGCCAATCCCCGTACCTTCCGATGAAAATCTGCGCCGCATAATAATCGATATAACTGCACATATCAATCATATCCTGTGCTTTTTTAAAATTTTCCTCCAGTGTCATGTCATGTTCCGACAGAAACTTCCTCATTTCACGATATAAGCCAATTTCTTCCTCCCTGCCCTCCTCCAGTGCATCTTCCTTTACCATAACGACTTCATCCGGCGGTACGCCGTAATGGTCGCTGATATAATCCGCGTTATAGCTTTCCGTCACGTAATAGGTGCCCCAATATTCCCCATCCAAAAATAAAACCGCAGGTTTAAAATACATGGTGCTGAAATCCAGCCCCGCCTCCATGGAGTGCACCAAATAATCCTTTACTTTATATGCCGAGTCGTCCGCCCCGGAAAAAATCACAAACTTATGGGGTCTTTCCCCCATACCGAAAATATCCTCCGAGAACTCCCCGCTTCCCGCATATTCCACACGTGCATACACATTCAGGCTTTTTGGCGTTTTTCCCCTGCTTCCGCGTCCCTGTATCCGGATTCCGCAGTCTTCCGACAGCAGAAGCTGTCCTGCCGCATCAAAAATTTCCACATGCGCCGGCCGTTCGGAATCCCTTCCCCGGCTCCTGTAATTGGCGTCCCACCACCACCAGCAGCTACGAAACGGTGTATCTTCCTTTGGAAGCAGTTTCCGGTATTCGTCAAAAATCCGCCCCGTCACGTAAATCCCCTTGTCATATCCGAACAGATTCTCCGGCTCCGTAATCAGGGAGACCGTCCACATCCCGTCATACCCCGTCTTTTTGCCAAACCCGACAAAGTAAGACCCTTCCACGGAATCCACGCAATTTCCATCTCCGTCAAAAGCCGCCGCCCTTACGATATTACACTTATCCACGGGAACATCCGGAGCCCGGTACCCGGGATTCTCAGACGCATACATCCCAATCAGATCCCCGTAAAATCCCGTTGACGTATCCGTTCTTGCGGAATACACGTTTTCATGCAGCGAAGCATCCTCCAGCCAAATTGCCCCGTCATAAGGAATGGAATCCACCGTCGGTTCACTCCCATCCAAAGTATAAAAAATCCTGCAGCCCTCCGCCCCCTCTATCTCCAAAGAAAACGGGGTATCATAATATCCCGCTTCCACGGAAAATTTAAGCTCCGATTTTTCGTCAAAATACAAAATGGAGCACAGAAAAGCAGCTAGTAAAAAGGACAACACGGCAAACTTCCCTTTTTCCGTCCGCCCCATCCAAAACAATTTCCTATCCAATCAACCACCCCAAAAACGTATAACTTTTTTAGATAAATTAATATTTTGTGGAATTTTTTTATTATATTACAATATTGTCAAAAAAGCAAGAAAGAGACAGGAACTATTTGGTGTTTTGACGAAATTTTTTTGTGGAAAAAGAAATTCAAAAAAGTATACCTTTTTAAAAATTTTCCCATTTATTATCAGATTATACTAATTATTTGTGCTATCTGTATGGGACTGTACATAAAATAAAAAGCGGGCAAAAGCCCGCTTTTTACATACATTCATATTTTTCTTATTTCACCGCTCCGGTAATACCCTCTGCAAACGCATTTTGCAGACAGAAGAACACAATCGCCGTAGGAAGTGTACAAATCAATACCGCCAGCATCAACATGCCGTAATCCGTCACATAGCCCTGCGTCAGGTTCGCCACTACCATCGGCATCGTCTGGCTGTCGCTGTTGGTCATGATTACCTTCGGCCAAAGGTAACTGTTCCATGCATTCATAAACGTAATGGTCATTGCCGCCGCATATGTGGAGCGCATCGTCGGTATGAACATTTGGAAGAATATCCTCAGCTCCGAAAGCCCGTCAATTCTTGCCGCCTCCATAATGTCATGGGGGAACGACCGCGCGCTCTGCCGGAACATCATGATTAAGAACGGTGTGGAAACCGTGGGAAGGATAAACCCGATAGTGGTGTTCAGCCAGCCTGCCGTGGAAATCATTTGGAATAACGGAATCAGGGTCGCCACGAAAGGAACCATCATCGCCAGCAGGATAATACTCATCACCGTATCTTTTGCCTTATCATGGTAAATCTCAAACCCGTAACCCGCAAGGGAGCTTACCACCAGCGAAATCAGGGTCAGGATGATGGAATACTTAAAGGAATTTCCCAAAGCCCTTCCGATGTTTTGGTTCGCCATCAGATTCTTAAAGTTCTCGATAAAATAGGTTCCCGGAATCAACCGTCCGCTGACTACCTCAGCGCTTGTATTTGTAGCCGCACAGACCATCCAGTATAACGGGAACACCGATATAAAGGATACGATGCACAAAAACAGGTACATGCCAAATTTTTTACCCTTAGTCACGCTTATCACCTACTTTCATCTGCAGGAATGCCAAAATGGCAACCAATATCAAAATCAGGAAGGACATTGCCGCCGCATACCCGAAGTTCGGCACATATTTAAAGGACATATTGTATATGTAGTGCGACATCGTAATGGATGCGTTGGCAGGTCCGCCGTCCGTCAGGTTCACCGATTCATCGAACAACTGCAGCGTACCGTTGGTAGACATAATCGCCGTCAGCAGAATCGTAGGTTTTAACAGCGGCACCGTAATCCTGAAAAAAGTCTGTACTGCGGAAGCACCGTCGATTTTTGCCGCCTCGTAAACGGAATATTCAATGTTCTGCAGTCCCGATAAATAAAATACCATATTGTATCCCGTCCACCGCCAAAGAAGCGCTATGACAATGACAATTCTCGCACTCCAGGTATGGGTCAGGAAAGAATACGGCTGGTCCAGTATCCCCAAATTCACCAATACTAAATTAATAATGCCGTTATTGGCAAACAAAGAACGGAAAATAACCGCATATGCTACCAAAGAGGTAGCGCAGGGAAGGAAAATCATGGTACGGAATATCCCTTTAAACCTAAGATGCTTGTTGTTTAGGATAGATGCCAAAATCAATGCAAAAATCAGCATGAGCGGCACCTGGATAATCAGGTAGAAAAATGTATTCTTAATAGACTGGATAAATACCGCATCCTCAAACATCCTAATGTAATTCATTGCGCCGCACCATTCCATGGCAGCGCCCACACCGGATTTAAAAGATAACAGCAATGCCCTGAACATGGGCACAAAACTCATGAAAAGAATCAAAAGCGCGCCCGGCGCCAAAAACGCCCATCCGGTCAGGTTGTGTTTCTTACTCAGTGTCATTTTTTTCGATGGCTTGCTCACAGGGAACCCCCTCCTTTTCCGCCTTTTATAAAAGGGGAACAGTCTGTGAAAACCATTCCCCCTGTGTCAGAAATGCTTTATTGCTTCATTCTATTTCATTTTCAGCCTTTGTCCGTATTTCCCCGCTTACTTGCCCATATTGAAGTTTACGGTACTTTCCGCCGTGTTCAATTCCGTTGCAATGTCGGAACCGCTGATGTAATTCGTAATTGCCGTCGCTACGGCGTCACGTGCTTCGTAGTAGTAAACGCCCGTAATATTGGAAGGCACTTTCGTGGAAAATTCCACAATCTTAGCGGATACTGCATCGCCGCCAAAGAACTCATTGGGAATCCCGTAAGCATCGGAATCACCTGCCGGAGCCCATGTTGCCAGTGCGCCGCTGGGAAGGATGTTGTCGTATAATTCCGTGCTGCCTGCAAATGTGCTCTTAAGGAAATCAAAAGCGAGATCCGTATTCTTGCAGTTTGCAGTTACTGCCCAGGAAGAACCGCCGTTGTTGGAGTAGTTGGTAGCGCCGGATGCACCTACCAGGCTGGGCATATTGGTAATCGCCCATTTCCCGGACTGGTCCGCAGCCGTCTGAATGGAAGCCATGATCCAGCATCCATTGATAGTGCCTGCCACGTCGCCGCTTACGAAAGAGCCTACGTATTCATCCCAACTGTTTACTTCCACCAGTACGCCCGAATCTTTCAAAGCCTTATAGGTTTCCATAACGATTTTCAAAGTATCATTGTTCACGATGTTTGCGGTACCGTCTTCGTTAAACAAAGAAGATCCTGCGGACTGCATCATCATCATAATCAGGTCACACTCGCCTGCCTGCATGGAGATGAGGGGCTTGCCGGTTGCTTCCAGCACCTTTTTACCGTTTTCAATGTATTGATCCCATGTGATATCCGTAAAATCCGCTACGGTCAGTCCCGCCTGCTCCAGCATATCGGTACGGTAGCATCCGACTACGGCGCCGTTATCAAAAGGAACCCCGTAGTTCTTGCCGCCCACTACGGAATATGCGGTTTTACCTGCTGCAAACGAGGAATAATCCACACCGCTTCCCGTGATATCCAAAAATGCACTGGGGAAACTGATAACGTTTTTCTGGAATGCATTATCCTGCATCAGTAAGATATCCGGCAGGGTACTCAAATCATTGGAGGTAGCCGCCGTCGTTATCTTCGTTTGGATGTCCTCCCAAGGGGTTTCCACAACGTTGAGTTTGAAATTCGGGTGATCTTTCTGGTAAACCTTCTCCGCTTCATACATGGCATTTAAGTTGAATGCCGGATCCCAGCACCATACGGTCAGGGTTTCATCCCCTCCTGCCGCTGCGTTGTCCGTGGATGCCGCCGCATTGTCCGCAGAAGCTGCCGTGTTATCCGTGGATTCCGCTCCCGTATCGGCAGGTGCGTTCGTTGCAGCGCTGTCGTTGCCGGATCCGCCGCATCCTGCCAGCATGGCAGCAACCATGGTACCTGTCAGTAAAAGTGACAAAAGTTTCTTTTTCATGTTCTTTTCCTCCCTGTCTTATAATTGGAACACATGGCATAAACGGAAACCGTCTGCCTAAATTTACATAATCAGGCAAATTGTGTAAAATGTACATTTTTTCCGTTTTTTCACACGTCCATGTGTGCATTATATCAATTTTTTTATGATATATGTTTTCATATCCAATCATAAAAAGAGCATTTTCGACCATCTAAGTGACTGAAAATGCTCTTTTCTGTGAATTGTCCGGAAAAATATATACAAACTGCTACCAGCCTTTTCTTGCCGTTACGTTTAGGTTCAGCATTTTTCCCTGATAGTTTCCGCTGTTCTTTTTATACTGGTAAGGGGACGTTCCGATAATCTTCTTAAAATTCCGGTTAAAGGTGGAAACTGTCGTATATCCCACTTTCACCGCCAGTTCTTCCATGGAATAATGGGTTTTCTGCATCATCTCACATGCCTGCTGCACCCGCGTCAGGTTAATGTACTCCACCGGGGTCATGTTCATATATTCCACGAACAGGCGGCGGAAATGGGTTTCGCTCAGATTACAGCAGTCTGCCAAAGTTTCCAGCTTTATGTTTTCCATGTAACGCTTGCTGATATACTCCAGTGCACCGGAAATATGGTATATTCCGCCCCGCTGGGGAAAGTGTTCCGTTTCCTTGTCTCCCGCCGTATCCGGCACATCCTCCTGACGGGCAAGCGCCATTAAAAGGGAATGCATCAGTCCCCTGATGCACTCTCCCGCATACCGTTTCCTGTGGCGGCATTCCTCCATAACGATGCGGACGATACCCACCAGTTCTTCATTTTCCCCTTTTGCATAGCAGCGCCCGGCGGTATTCACCAGCTTTTCTATCTTCTTCACAAACATCCTTCTTGTCGGGTAAATATCATTTAATACCATCTCCGGGTCGAAAAAGATATATTCCCAGTAACTCTTGGTATCCTCCTTACTTATGGTCGTATGGGGATAATTCCTCGGGATCACCGTCAACATGCCGGTCTCATAAGGAATATCCTTCCCGTCCAGTGTTACCGTGCCTTCCCCATCGATGCAGTACCCGATTTCCATTAAGTTGTGAAAATGGAAATACGGTGTATCATGTCCGTAATCCCGTATCCAGCTCGGACCAATCAGAGGCAGTACCAGTTCCCCTTGCGGCACTTCGTAAAAACGCAGCTGCAGCTCCTGTTTCTTTTTGGATGCCAAATCCATACCCTCCAGTCCCGGTTCCGTTTACCCTTTGTCGGCGGTTTCCCGTTCTTTGTCAGCTTTCTTCCTTCAGCCCTGTTTCAACGCTTCTTCCCATTCCTGTTCCTTAAATCCCACCAGCACCCTATCCTGCGTCACTGCCAACGGACGTTTCACCAGCATACCGTCCGTGGCAAGCAGCATATATTTTTCTTCCAACGTCATGGATGGGAGTTTCTCCTTTAACTGCATTTCCTTATATAGTATTCCGCTTGTATTGAAAAAGCGTTTGATGTCAAGCCCGCTCTTTTCATGCCACTGTTTCAGTTCTTCCGCCCCTGGGTTGTCTTCCCTGATATGCCTGCCGGTATAAGCGATGCCGTTTTCTTCCAGCCACTTACGCGCCTTTTGGCAGGTCGAACATTTGGGGTATTCCACAAAAAGTACTTCCATGTTCCTTCCCATCTCCTTTTTTATTCCTGTACCTGCTTCCGTTTCCATGCTCTAGCACCCCGCCCGCAGCATGGTCCGGTGCGCCGGATTGTCATAATCTTTCGTGTACCCGTCGTCATGGTAATATTCGTATTCACTTTGTGTCTGCGTAAAATGCAGCAACGTCAGATTCTCAAAATCCACTTCCTCCACATTCTGCCCGCCCTTTTCCGCAATCGGAAGGATATGGTCGGGACGCAGGAATACCACCACTTCATCCAGCGGTATTTTGACATAATGGTCGCCTGCGGGAAGCACCTGTTCCTCCCTGTCCGTCAGGGAACGGAAGCGTATCATTTTCATTGTCTCGGGCAGATACACATATCTGCCGGTCTTATTTTGCTCATACACCGGAGCCACCATAATGCTTTCGCCAATCATCAACTGGTCTTCCACTTCTTTCGCCCTTTCATCCCCCGGATAGAGGAACGAAAGCGGTTTCGCATACATGTTATCCCCCAGCGCCGCTTTCATGTACTCACTGTAAATATAGGGAAGAAGGCCGTAGCGCAGTCCGATGATACGCCGGAATGCCTCCGTATCCCCGAACCGGTACACCTCCTGTCTTCTCGTCCCCATCGCGGAATGATTGCGCATAAGCGGCGTAAAAATGCCGAATTCCAGCCAGCGCAGCAGCATATCCTCCGTCACGTCCGCACCGAAACCGCCCAAATCCGCTCCCGTATACAGGAAACCGCACATGTTTAAGGACGGAAGCATACGGATATTCAGCAGGATATGGCTCCACCATGACAGGTTATCCCCCATCCAGATTCCCCCGTAACGGTGCATACCGATATAAGAGGAACGGGAATACATCAGAATGCGTTTATCGGGACACAGCCTGTCAAAAGCCTCCCCTGCCGCCCTCGTCATATAAAAACCGAACAGGTTATGCACCTTGTCATGCCTTATTGTTTCCCCTTCATATTCATGGTAAAACCTTTGGTAATCCCCTTCGTTGTTGCTGATTCCCGTAATCAGGTCCTTTAAGGCAAAAAAACTGTTGATGTCCAGGTTTTTCCCCCGGTAATCCTCCATCTGTTCCCACACTTCCTGCAAATGCTCCTCAGAGTAAAAAATCGCCGGTTCGTTCATATCGTTCCAAAAGCCTTCGATTCCCTCATCCAGCAGCACCTTATATTTCCCGCCAAACCACTTGCGCGCTTCCTCCTTTAACATATCCGGGAAATGCACCCTGCCGGGCCAAACGCCTGCCGTAAAATTCCTTCCGTCCTGCGTTTTACAGAAATAATTCCCTGCCACGCCTTCCTCATAAACATCATAGCCTTCCTCAATCTTCACGCCCGCATCGATAATCGGTACCAAATGGATTCCCTGCCCGCGCATTTCCTCCACAAATTTCCCGAATCCGGGAAAACTATCCCCATTTACGGTAAAATCCTTATACCGCTCCATATAATCAATGTCCAGGTAAATGCTGTCCAACGGAATTCCCCGTTCACGGTGTTCCTTCGCCACCTGGCGTACCTCATCCGCCGTCATATAACTCCAACGGCTCTGCCCGTACCCGAATGCCCACTTCGGCGGAATATAACTGCGTCCCGTCAGTCTGCGCAGTCCGCCCACGATATCCGTCAGGGATTCCCCCTCCAACACGTAAAGACTCACATCCCGGTCCGGCGCCGTCACCGCTAACCGGTCCGTTTCCGTATATCCGATATCAAACACCAGTTTCCCCGCATGGTCGATAAACAAACCAAACTGCCTATCCTCTCCTGCCAGAATGATAAAATTATGGGCGCCGTACAGCGACCGTTTGTCCTCCCGGTGGAACGGGTCGTCACTGCAGTTGCTCTCATAAATCCAGCCCCTCTTGTTGATTCCGCGCACATTTTCCCCCAGCCCGTACACGGCATCCTTCTTTTTCATCCGGCAGGAAAAACACAGCCCGCCGTCCGTTTCCTCCCATTCCAAATAATTTTTTAACAACTCCCGGTCCGATTCCTTTACGTCTACTGCCGTCACCGCCCCTGTATGAAGCGGTTTTCCAAATATAAACCATTTTACCATTTTATTTTTCCACCTGCTCCTTTCCCATCCATTCCCCGTCTTTAAGCATACCATAACGCCCGGGACCCCGTTACTCCCTGTCCCGGCAGCCACACGCTGTCCCGGAAGTTACTGCCCGCTTCTGACCGCATCCGCCGCCACACGTTCCATGTACCGCTCCAAATCCCGCAAAAACTGCTGCCATGCCTCCTCATGCTCCACATAATATTTCGGGCAGATTTTTCCCCCTTCATCATAATGCCGCAGCACATCTTCCGGCTCAAGCTCAAATTTATGCAGAAGCCACGCCGTCAGCTCAATCAGTTTGTCATACGTTTCCTGCGTAAATTTCCCGCTTTCATCCAAGAAACAGCATTCAATGGAAATGGAATCGTAATTCCGCTCTTTCACCGCATACGCAATTTCCGCCGTGGGAATACACTGTACGATTACCCCGTCAAACCCAATGATAAAGTGCGCACTGGCAGACCGCTCATGGGTTTCCGCCAGCGACTGGAAATAGCTTTTGTTCTGTTCCGCCGTTGTTCCCGCATTCGCTGTATAATGGATAAAAATATTCTTTACCTCCGGAAGCGCTTCCCCCGGCCTGGAATATTCGTTTACGGTAAGCAGGTCCACCGCCAGTTCCGGCCGTTCCAGGCTGGCAGCATAAAACGGCGCCCACTCACGGATATCCTGCGGTATGGGAGTCTCCTCCACCGTCTGTACGTTTGCAGCCGGTACTTCCCCGCCGCTTTTTCCTGCTTCTAATTCCTGGTAAATATATCCTGCTGCCAGGGCTGCGCCGAGTACAATGCTGACTACTGCAAAAAAAGAAGTAATCATAAGCATCCTTTTGGTATTCCGTGCACGTCTGCGCTTTTTTTGCTGTTGTTCCCGTTTCGGCTGCTCCTTTTTTCCCGGTGCTTTATGCTGCTGCCCGTTTTGCTGCTGCCTTATTTGCTGTCGCTTTCTTTGCCGCTCACGTCCGGCTTCTTCCCATCCGCTTTCCGGGTCTTCTTCCCATTCTTCTTCCGGGGCTTCCTCCCATTCCCCTTCCGGGTCTTCTTCCCATTCTTCTTCCGGGGCATTCGATTCCTGCCACACCATCTGCCCATCCGGCGTTCCTGCCTGCTTTCTCCTACCCGCAGACCCTCTTTGGCGGTCTTCCCCGGACAATGCATCCCTCCTTGTTTCGCTTACCCATTTTCCCTGGCGTATTTCCTCCACCTGGAGCCTCATTTTACGGCTTTCCCTGGAATTTTCGGGAAACTCCTGCCGGGCATATATCCCTATCACTTCAATCCCTGTTCTTTTTTTGGTTCCCCGCTGCTCCTGCAGACGCTTTTCCGCCCTTCGGAACTCTCTCCTTTCTGCCGACGGTTTTCTTCCGCCTCCCTGTCCCTGCGCAGCCCGTCCTCCGGTGCCGTCCCCAACATCAATCCATTCCAAATCCCGTGTCCCCATCTATCTCTTTCTCCCGCGTATATCATGATTACCGTTTCCTGTAAGCCCCCGGCTGCATGACAGCCGGACAGTTCTATGATAACGCAAAACCAAAACGGGTTACACAGCTTTTAGAAAATATTAAGATTTAATTTTTTATGAACACGGTTACTCCATTTATGCCCTCATCTGTAATAGCCTGTCCCGCAGCTCGCCCTCTATACGGCGCAGCTCCACTTCCGCTTCCTTCCGCTTCTGCCGCCCTTCTTCCTGTATCCGCACCACTTCGTCCAGCGTGGAAATCAGCGATTCGTTTGTCTGCTTGAGCGTCTCGATGTCCACAATGCTGCGCTCCGCTTCCTTTGCCGTTTCCACTGTTGCCAGTTTTAACACAGCCGCGTTTTTCTTTAACAGTTCGTTGGTCATGTCCGTCACTTCCCGCTGTGCCTGCGATGCCTGTGCGGAATGGCTTACCCCAAGCGCAAGCACCATTTGGCTTTTCCAAAGCGGTATGGTATTCACCAGCGTGGACTGTATTTTTTCCGCCATAATGGTATCGTTGCCCTGTATCAGCCGGATTTGCGGCGCCATTTGGATGGATACCATCCTGGTCAGTTCCAAATCGTGGATTTTCTTTTCAAAACGGTCGCACAGCGCAACAAAGTCGTTCACCGCCTGCGCGTCCTCCGGCAGACCGCCGGTGCGCGCCTTTTCCATCAGAACCGGAAGTTCGTCTTTCTTTGCCTTGTCCAGTTTCTTCTTTCCCGCAAGAATATACATGGACAGTTCCTTGTAATAATTCTTATTCAGGTCATACATCTTATCCAGCATGGCGGTATCTTTCAAAAGCTGGATTTGGTGCTCCTCCAGCACTCCGCAGATTTTGCTTATGTTCACTTCCGCCTTGTCATACTTGCTTTTCATGGCTTCAATTTTATTTCCGCTCCTTTTAAAGATGCCGAAAAGCCCCTTGTCTTCTTCCTCGTCAAACTTCCTAAGCTCGGACACCACACCCGACAGCAGTTCACCGATTTCCCCCAAATCCTTGGTCCGCACATTGGCAAGAGCCGTTTCGGAAAAATCCGCAATTTTTTTCTGCGCCCCTGCGCCATACTGCAAAATAACCGTGGAATTGCGAAGGTCAATCTGCCCCGCAAAATCCTCCACCATCTTCCGTTCCTCCTGCGTAAGGGTACTGTCGTCAAAAACAGGTTCTTCCTTTGCTTCCGCCAGGGCATCCTCACCCGCCTGCGCAGCCCCGGGGACTGCCGGAGCCTGCGGCTCTTTTTGCATTTCTGCAAACGGGTTTAAGGTCAATGTCGGCATATCGGTTTTGTTTTCTTCCATTTTTTCCAGCTCCTTTCCTGGTTGCCATTCCGTTCTTTTTTATCCCGTAATTTTTATTCCGGCTATTCCGTCTATATCCGGCTATTCCTGCGGGCAATGAGCGGAGGCACTGTTTAAAGCCGGGTCTTTGACTCTTAACCCGTCTTCCAAAAGCCCCTCCTGCGCCAGCATGGTGGAAAGCACGGAGATATCCGTGGAAACATCCAACGCTTCTTCTTCAAACAATCGGTCAAACATTTTCTCAAACGCCCTGTTGATATCGTCCAGCATACCTTCAATTTCGGTTTTCGCCACAGTGATGTTTTCCCCCTGTAACGGCTGCTCATGGAATTCCCGGTACCGTTCCAACAGTTTTAACGTGGTTGGAAGGTAATAGCTCATAAACCTGCGGATATCCGGCAGTTTCTCCGGTTTCTCCCCAATATGCCCGAAAATCCGTCCGCATATGTTTTCCAGCCGTTCGAGTTTACCGGAAATCCGTGACTCCGCAATGGCGCCGTTGATATCCCGTATACGGCGTATGTATTCGTTCCCTTCCTCCACGGTCTGCCGCAACTGCCGCTGCACCGGATCGCGTTCCAGCATCTCACGCTGCGCTGCCAGCCGTTCTTCCTCCTCCCTGCGCAGCCTTAACTGCTCCTGTGCATCCATATACATCCGGTAGGCTTCGTCCGTCAGCATAAAACAGGTTTCCTGCTCGTCCAAATGTCCTTCCAGAAACCATCCCCTGCCTATCATCTCCTTTAAATCCTTCCGGACAAACGCTTCTTTTCTCCTGACAGCCTGCGCCAGCCCGTCCAATTGGTAAAAATCCTGCTCTCCCATGGTCCTTACATATTTCCGGAACCGCCCGGCACGCCGCCTCCACATGCCTCCCACCAGGGCAGCCGCCGTACAGATTCCCGCAAAGCCGGCAAATCCGGCGAACATCCATGTCCCGATTCCCATGCCCGCCACTTTTACGCTGAGCCATTCCAACAGGATACCCATGGCGGATGCCGTCCACCCTATCACCGCGCCAAAGGTGCCGAACACTTCCATAAGGATACCCGAAACCCTGCCTTCCGGTCTTTTCACCACGGGAAGATGCCGTTTTTCTTTTTGGGGATATGTTTGGACTCCTGCCGCCCTGTCTTTTGTTCCCGTATTCCATGCGCTATCCATTTTGTTTACTGCCTTTTGTCCTGCTTTCCCGACATAATCCGCCGCATCCTGCACGGAACGGCGCACTTCTTCCATGGCATTTTCCACCGTTGCCTGTATATTCTCCTGCAGCTCCTTTATTTCCCCGGAATTGACGAATTTATTGATTCCTTCTCCGATTTCCCTGCCCCAATCGTAAATATCCTTGTCATTCATAAACCGATACGGTGTCCTTTCTTCTCCTTATGCCAATTTCCGTTCTGCCGATTTCCGTTCCCCCCGGATGTCCCAAACCCGTCAGCATACCGCCTCACCGTCATGCTCCATCAGCGTTACGGATAATATGCCTTCCTTTTTTTCCAGCGCTTTTAACAGTTCCCGTCCCTTATCCGTCCGCAGTTCCACAATCATGTGCAGACGGTCTTTTGTCAGGTTCCGCGACTTTACCTTACTGTACCTGCAATACGTCCCCACTTCCTTTAAGACACCTTCCTCCGTATCCAAATCCGCCAAATTCAGTACCAGCAGCATCGGCGCCCTCACCACCTGTATCCGGTCGAAGAAAAGCACCATGACGGTTACAGCCAAAGATGCCGCTACTGCCATTTCCCCCAGCCCTGCGCCGCAGATAATGCCCGCACTGATGGACCAAAACAGGAACACAAGATCCATGGGGTCTTTCACCGCCGTCCGGAACCGGACGATGGATAACGCACCCACCATACCCAAAGAAATAACCACACTGGACTGCACTGCCAGTATGATGGCAGCCACTATGACCGGAAGCACCGCCAGGGAAACGTTAAATTGTTTGGAATAAAGCGCCTGGCGGCACGCAAAACGGTATACAAGGAAAATATAGCTTCCCAGCGCCACCGACAATCCAAACACCAACGCCATCTCCATAAATCCCAAATCCGCATTGGCAAATCCTTCCACAAACGCTTTGTTGAAAATATCACCGAAATTCATTCTTTCGCTCCTTTATCCATTTCTGTCTTCCATTCCTCCGTCCCGGTCTTATCCCGCCCTTATTCCACCAGCATTTTCAGCGGTTCCCCTGCCATACGGCAGAGGTAATATTTGGAAAACGATACTCGGTCAAGACTGACCACCTGCAGCGCCATACGGAGCACATCCGGAAGGTATTCGTCGTACTTGACTTCCAAAAGGTGGCGTCCCCTTTCCAACACCGGAACCGCCGTCAGTTCCTTTTCCATAAATTTATGCGTTTCCGACGAACCGCAGATATTCCGGTCCAAAGTAATGCGTACGTTTCCTTCGGGGTAAACATACGGAACGCGGTCGTATTCCACAATAACCGCCGGCTTTAGCAGTAGGGTTTCCCGCGCTGTCTCAAACCGGTTGCGTACGCTCTCCTGCACCGGACTGCCTGTTCCATTCTTGCCATACTCCAAAAAAACGCCGTTTAACACAAGACTTACTTCTTCCCGCGTCAGCAAACAGGATTCCTTCCAAATCCTGTCCCCCGCCCGGTGCTTGATTTCCAAATGGAATGCTTCATCCCCTCCCCGGAGATAAGAACGGACCCTGTATTTCCTCCGTTCGTCCAGCCCGTCCTCTTTCTGCTTCATGGCGCCATTTCCGTAATCGTCAAAATAGAGACTGCGTACCGTATAAAAACCGGAAGCGCCCACATGCCTGTCCTTTTCCATCAGGCATCCCAACTGATCCTCCAGCAGTTCCATCTGCAACTGCGTACAGAGAAATTTCAATTCATGCCGGTAATGTATCCCTCCGGTCCGCGTCGTCTTCTTCCTGCCGTCCCCATCCATATGTCTGCTGTCCCTCTGCCTGTTAATCCTTAGAGTGTATTTGAAAATCCATTCCTGCAATTTCCAAACATGCCCTAGAAACCGTTCCTCCGATACCCGTCCCTGCACTGATACCATAATATCACACCGCCGATACCCATGACAAGCAATATCACCGGAAAACGGTACTTCACCAAAACAGCCAGCCAACCCGTTTCCGCCCCGCCGCTTTCCATTCCGCTGTTCCCCGTTCCTTCCTCTTCCTCGAAAGCGGATTCCTGCCGCTCCAGTGCGGGAAGTGCCGTTCCCTGCACGTTTTTCCACATATCTTCGCCGTAATCGGCATCCATGACCGCCAGCTTGTCCTTCAGATAATTTTCCAGATACACCACATGTTCCTCCAGGGAAGCATCCCCCATGAACAAACTCCTGGAACCCGTAAACCGCCTGGCATCCATGGCAATGGACGCTTCAATCTCCCGCACCCGTTCCCTGACGCCGCCCTCCGCCAGCCGTTTTAACGCCGGACGGAATTTCTCCCGGTATTCCCCTGCTGCCAGACGGCAGAAATCTTCCTGCCCGCACAGCCTGCGGTACCAACGGCTCATGTTATTGTAAACCAAATCATAGTCCGTCACAAAAAGCGGCTCCGCCTCCTTCTTATTTCCACGTCCCATGGTATTGTCCAAATCCCAAACCGGTCCGTCATACAGTATTTCCTTCTCCAAATCCAAATACATATAATGGCTGGTATAACCAAAATCCATATCCTGTAAAATATCCTCCATCACAAACATCCGGGCAAAAGATTCCATATCCATGTTTGCTACCGGAATCTCCCCCTCCTCCATCTTCCTGCTGAATGCGTCAAAAAAGCGGCGCACCCCGTCCACGTCCCTGTCCTTTGCCGGTGCATGAATCACGATGGGTTGTTCGTTGGAAAGCATGATATAGTCTTCTTCCGCTGCGGCCCGCTCCCTTTTTTTTTTTTTAATTATATTTTGTTCACCGATATCTACACGGTTCGTCCCCA
>ERZ779637.513-NODE-513-length-24554-cov-19.078044_pt1 | contig 24554 bp, 21 predicted proteins | sample MGYA00514196_ERZ779637 | MGnify/ENA primary metagenome ERZ779637 (study PRJEB29562, sample SAMEA4376700) | mouse gut metagenome | isolation source: Cecum | study: EMG produced TPA metagenomics assembly of the A DSS colitis mouse model was used to assess the...
CTACATGGTTATCATATTTTCTTTTATATACATACTTATGAAGCCAGTTATTCAGCTGCCGGTCATAAAAAGTATTATACTGGATTTCTATCGGATAGTGAAAACTACTCATTTGAAAATACACATGAACTCCCCGATAGCCGTCATCTTTTGCCTTACCACCAGTCATATCTGCCACTCGTATCCTGTCTAACACCGCTATGTCCATTACTTCCTGATAGCTGTCGCAAAGAGTCCGAAATCCCAACATATCATTGAATACCTTTGCTGCCTGATGGTCTGGATAGTATCTGTCATATTTCATCATTGCCGACTGGATACTTTTTGTACGGTAATCTATGATCACCCCACGAAGCAGCTCACAAGTATCATACCATTTATTTACTGACACTAATTCTTCAAACAATGCTTCCCTGTCAAAATAGTGAAGATTTTTCTTCAGCCTTATTCCCAGTCCTGATTGATAGGATAAGTCTCCCAATAATTCTAATGACAATCCATCCTTTTTCAAAATATCTTCCAAGCAATCACCTCAGCCATATATTACCATACTGTATTAATATCAACATCTCCAAATTCATACAAAACAAATCGTTTTCCCATCAATCCGTCCTCCGCCAAACATTAAATATACTCTATATCCAAGATTGGTTTTCTAACACTACATCTATTCCACATTTCCAAATTCAACAAATACCATATATGGCTGTATAATGGAAATTTCATTCCAAAAGAATTATAAAAACTGCTACTACAAATACCTCTGGCATTATATTTCTCCAAACTACCGCCATTTCCAACACATTCCTTTAATTCTTCCACTGAATACTCATTAATTTCTATATCAAATTCAAATGCATCTCTGACTAATTTATAATAAGCAAATGAAGTATCCGATGGTTCATAACAAATGGAATATTTCATTCGAAGCATACGTTCGTTCGCCATTTCATGCCAGACCCTTTTGCTCGTATCCTTGTATGCCTTTGGAAGTTCTCTCAAAAGCTTATCAAAATTAGAATAAATATCTTTAATTAAATATCCTGTCTCAATTCTATCGAACCCTCTTAAGTTCAAATTATCATATTCTTCAAACATCTGTTTATACTTTTTAGGTTCCCATACTCTGCTTATTTCCTTGATTTTCCTTATTTCTAATTCATGAAACACATCTTCATACAATTCATAAGCATGCTTTTCAGAATATGCCAGAGGGTATGGCAGTTCATAATCTTCTTTCCCTGTTTTATAAAGGCATTCTTCGAACTTTTGTACTGCCAGTTTTTTATTTGCCACGTTACAAGTTAGCAGCATACCAAGTGGATCGATCTCTACTCTGATATTCTTATGAATCGCATATTGTTTTATCAGATTTTCATTTTGAACTATGGCAAATAGAACAAGTACGTTCCATAATCTTCGAACCTCTTGTACGCTTTCCTGCCTTTTATAATATGTCAAAACAAATTCTTTATCTTCAACTTCATCATAGGCTTCTGCTATTAAATCTAAAAACTGAAATGCAATCTCCTCCAGTACTATATCTGGCAAATATCTTGCCGGGATTCTTGCATGTTTAAAAAAATCTTTAATAAGCAAGCTTATCTGCTCATTTAATACCTCTCTAACACTAATTTTATCCTTTTTATAATGCGATACTGTAAAACATTTTTCTTTATTTGTACTAAACTCCTTGACAAAAGTATCATTGTTACCTTTTCTAATATGATATATTCCTATTGAAGAAAACTCTTCACCTTCTTGAAACGCTATACCAAATTTCCATGTATCAGGATACATATAATCTGTCACAATCTTTAAATCGCTTTTTAGCAAACGATCCAAATAACTCCACTCTTCCTGAAGCATTGCGTATATTTCTTTATTACTGGCTAAATTGGTAGTAATTATATTCTTATTAATATCTTTACTTATCCTTATTTTTTCTTCATGAATTTCTACAAGCTGCGAATGAAATTCTGTCAGATTACTTATTAAATCAGAGTCATTAAAGTAAATAGTTTTATTTTCCTCATCATGCAAGTCCAGACTCATCACAAAATCAACCGACACATAGCGCCAAAACACTTTCTCCTTTTTTTCGTCAACCAAAAATAATAATACTGGATCAAATGTAATATTTTCTTTTACAACGTTAAATACTTTTGTATCCACAGAATACTTATACTGGCTTCTATGATGATTTTTGTTTGTATTTTCATATCCATGATTCATTGTTTTGACTTGCACATGAAATATCTGTCTGGGAATCGCCCTCTTTTTAGAAATCCATTCTAGCAATTGAATCGTTCCATCCAAATTAGGAATCTTATCATCACTTTGTATAATCCCCTTTATTCTATGCTCCTGCTGTAAAAATCTAGTTAAATATGCAACACCATTACTATCATAAAAGCTATTTCTATCATACCCTCCTAAGTTTGACATTTTCCTCTCCATATTTTAAATAGACTTTTAGGCTTCTAAATCTCTACCACACTACAGAGCCAAAAACTTCCCCTATGAGATTAATTTTCAACCAACTTACATGCATATTATAACATTTTGCCCAAAGCGCCACAACAACTAACTATTTTTCTGATAACTGTTTGCATCTGCACCATCATAACACTATACTCACATCAAAATGCAATCAACCCTGAATCAACATCTACGGGGTCGCTGCGAAATAAGCTACAGGGGTAAATTGATGCTGCGAAATTATCTATAGTCTACAAAAAGAAAAAACCGACTCATTTTTACCCCAAATGAGTCGGTTTTCGGTCAAAATTATGAAGTTGCCAAAGCCCCTTAAAATCGCCAAACCCGCATGAAATCGGGCTTCTACATCTCTTGATTTAAGATGCACAACTTCCGCGCTTGATCCGCAGCAATACACGCGTCCAGTATCTCCTGAATATCCCCGTTCATCACCTTATCCAGCTTGTAGATGGTCAGATTGATGCGGTGGTCTGTGACGCGCCCCTGCGGGAAATTGTAGGTTCTGATCTTCTCGGAGCGGTCGCCTGTGCCGATCTGGCTTCTGCGAAGTTCCGCCTCCGCGTCGTGCCGCTGCTGCTGCTCGATATCGTAGAGCTTTGCCTTGAGCAGCGCAAACGCCTTCGCCTTGTTCTGAATCTGTGACTTCTCAGTCTGACTGTAAACCACGATTCCCGTGGGATAGTGTGTCAGGCGCACCGCGGAATCCGTCGTGTTGACGCACTGTCCGCCGTTGCCGGACGCCCTCATCACGTCAATTCGTATATCCTTATCCTCAATCACGATATCAATGTCGTCGTCCACCTCGGGCATCACCGCCACGCTGATAGTGGATGTGTGAATGCGCCCGCCGCTCTCCGTCTCCGGCACACGCTGTACCCGGTGCACACCGCTCTCATACTTAAGGACTGAGTACGCACCCTGTCCTGTCACCATGAAGGTCACGCTCTTCATGCCACCGATACCGATTTCCTCCACTTCCATAGTCTCCACCTTCCAGCGGCGCCCCTCCGCATAGTGGACGTACATGCGGTAAATTTCCGCCGCAAAGAGCGCAGCCTCGTCGCCGCCCGCCCCGGCACGGATTTCCACGATCACATTTTTGTCGTCGTTGGGGTCTTTGGGCAGAAGAAGGATTTTCAATTCATGTTCCAACTCCTCCACCCGCTTCTTCGCCTCGGCAAGCTCCTCCTTCAGCATCTCCCGCATATCGTCGTCGGACTCCTCATCCAGCATTGCCAAACTGTCCTCGATATCCTGATTGCACTTTTTGTACTCCTTATAGGCATTGACTACAGGAGTCAAATCGCTCTGCTCCTTCATCAACGCCCGAAACCGCTCCTGGTTATCCGCCACGGTCGGCTCACTCAACTCATTCATAATCTCCTCAAACTTTCTGAGCAGATCTTCCAATTTATCAAACATAACTACCTCCGGCTGTCACACAGCTATTCTTACAAATTATATTAACTCTAACTGCCGTTCATTAACCACATTAATCGCCCGCTACCCGAACCAGCTCCCGTACACAACCCGATCAAGCCCGGCGAAATCCTTCACCACCGCAATCTCCCGGAAACCCGCCGTCTCCATAATCATGCACACATCCGTCGCCTGCTCGCAGCCGATCTCGAAAAAAAGCATACCGCCGCCGCTCAAATAGTTCACGGCGTTCTCCGCTATCCTCCGATAAAAAATAAGACCGTCCGCCCCGCCGTCCAGCGCCATCACAGGCTCATGCTCCCGCACTTCGGGCATCAACGTACCAATAACATCTGTTTTTATATATGGCGGATTCGACACAATCACGTCAAAGCGTTCCGCATTTCCCGGCTCCGTCCCGTTCCCGCCATGCGCCACGTTCCCATCTCCCGATGCTTCTGCGCCGTCCGACGCCTCCTCCGCTTCCACGCTATCCGTTGCCTTCCCGCACTTCAGCGCCGCGAACAAGTCCCCTTCCAGAAACCGCGCCTTCATCTCCTGGCGTTCCACGCGCAGCCTCTCATAGTTTTCCCTCGCCACCGCAAGCGCCTGCCCCGACAAATCCACGCCGACGCCCTCACAGTCATTGGAATAGTGCAAGAGACTGAGCAGAATGCACCCCGATCCGGTACACATGTCCAGGATCCGCATACCGTCGTGGAGATGCTTCATCACTTCCTCCACAAGCACTTCCGTGTCCTGCCGTGGCACGAGCACATCCTTGTTGACTAGAAAAGTCAGTCCCATAAAATCCTGCTCACCCGTCAGATGCTGCAGCGGCACATGCGACGCCCGCCGCTCAATCAATCCACGATATTTCTCATATTCTTCCTCCAAAACTTCCCGTTCCCCGTGCACAAGCAGCGTATTCCGGTCCGTCCCACACACAAATTCCAGGAGCAGCCTTGCGTCAAGCGCTGCCTCGTCAATTCCGGCTTCCGCCAATCGCGCCGCACCTTCCCGATACACTTCACCATACGTCGGCTTTCCATTCATTGCCTATGACTCCATCCAGCTCTCGTCTACCTCGTACCCGAACGTCTCTTTGATATACCCTTTCCAGTCAAAGACTGCCTCGACCGCGGCGATCGCCACTTCCACCATGCTCTCGTCCGGCTCTCTCGTAGTCAGTCTCTGCAGCCACATGCCGGGCGCGGAGATGATCCGCACAATAATATTGTTGCTCTTTCCGGCAAGCCGTATGATCTCGTAGGAAATCCCCGCAATCACGGGAATCAGCGCCACCCGGATCAAAATACGGTAGACCGGATTCTCCACACGGATAAAGAAAAACAAAATCACGCTGACAAACATGACAAAGAGCAGAAAGCTCGTGCCGCAGCGTCTGTGCTGCTTGGAACAGCGCATCACTTCCTTCACTGTGAGGGGCGCGCCCTTCTCGATACAGTTGATGCATTTATGCTCCGCGCCATGGTACATATAAACCCGCCTGATATCCTTCATCAGGGAAATCGCAAGCACGTACCCCACGAAAATCACGATGCGCAGCGCGCCCTCCAAAACCGCCATAAAGGAAGCGCTCCTGATATACTCCTCAAACAGCGAGGTGACAAAGTAGGGCAGGATCATAAAAATACCGATCGCCAACGCCAGCGAAAACAACATCACAATCCCATTAAACACCTTTTCCGCCTTGTCCTTAAAGATTTTGTTAAATGCCTTATCCGCCACCGTCTCCTTCGCATCCTCATCCTCATAGAAGGACGCTGAGAAATTCAGGCAGCGCATCCCCAGAACGAGAGAGTCGATAAACTGGAACACACCTCTGATAAAAGGAATGTCCAAAAGCTTACTGCCGTGAATCACGCTGTAGTAATGCTCCACTTCCACCTCGATCTCGCCGTCGGGCTTTCTCACCGCCACCGCATACTGTTCCTTATTCTTCATCATAATGCCTTCCAGAACCGCCTGTCCGCCAATCCCGGAATATTTTAATTTCTTTTTCGCCATGTTAATCACCCTTCAATAGAACAGGGTTGGAAAGCATCCCTGCTCATAGTATGAGAAAAGGTTGAGACAAGCCTCAACCTTTTTCGTACCTTGCATTTATTTGTTTTCCACACCGTATTTCCGATTGAACTTATCAATACGACCTCGAGCCTGTGCCGTCTTCTGCTGTCCTGTGTAGAACGAATGGCACTTGGAGCAAACCTCCACATGGATCTCGGGCTTGGTGGAACCTGTCACAAAGGTATTGCCGCAGTTACATGTTACCGTTGCCTGATAATACTGGGGATGGATTCCTTCTCTCATCGCTATATCATACTCCTTTCTCAGCCTGCGTATTTACGCCCTGCGCGTAAACCTGCCGTTGAAAGCATACGTTTCTTTCAACACTTCTTGTTCCGCCATGAACCGACAGCCTTGTCACATTTTGACCTTCTGCTCGCGGTCACAGCTTTTATATTCTAGCATACGCCATTCGGGTATGCAAGCCCTTTTTCATATAATTTTCTTATTATTTATATGAACTTCATTTTTTTGACCATATTCACAAATTCCTGATTGTTTCTGGTCTTTGCAAACATATCCACAACGCGCTCCACCGCCTCGTCCGCCTTCATGCCGTTGAACGCCTTGCGGATCACGTTGATCGCCTCCAGCTCGTCGGGATTTAAGAGCAGATCCTCTCTTCTCGTGCTGGATTTCGGAATGTCGATTGCCGGGAACACTCTCTTCTCGGAAAGTTTTCTGTCAAGCACCATCTCCATATTGCCCGTGCCCTTAAATTCCTCATAGATCACGTCGTCCATCTTGCTGCCCGTCTCCACAAGCGCCGTCGCCAGAATCGTCAGGCTGCCGCCCTCCCTCATATTGCGCGCCGCGCCGAAAAACCGCTTGGGCATATGTAATGCCGCCGGGTCAAGACCACCGGACAGCGTGCGTCCGCTGGGCGGAACTACCAGATTGTAAGCCCTGGTCAGACGGGTAATGCTGTCCAAAAGGATCACCACGTCCTTTTTGTGCTCCACGAGACGCTTTGCGCGCTCGATCACCATCTCGGACACTCTCTTATGATGCTCTGGCAGCTCGTCAAAGGTTGAGTAGATCACTTCCACATTCGGACCTTCAATAGCTTCCTTAATGTCCGTCACTTCCTCGGGACGCTCGTCAATCAGCAGGATAATCAGATGCGAATCGGGCGCGGTTCTGGTAATGGACTTCGCCACCTCCTTGAGCAGGGTTGTCTTACCTGCCTTCGGCGGGGACACAATCATACCTCTCTGCCCCTTGCCTACCGGGCTCATCAGATCCATGATCCGCATTGCCACCGTGCAGCCCGGCGTCTCCAGTTTCAGACGCTCATCCGGGAAAATCGGCGTCATATTCTCGAAAGTCACCCGGCGCATAGCCACTTCCGGCGGATACCCGTTGATTGTCTTCACATACAAAAGCGCGCTAAACTTCTCGTTCTGCGTCTTGATCCTCGTATTACCCTCCAGAATGTCTCCCGTTTTCAGACCGAAACGGCGGATCTGGCTGGGCGCCACATAGACGTCGTGCTCGCCGGGCAGGTAGTTCTCGCAGCGGATAAAGCCGAAGCCGTCGCTCATAACCTCCAGAATACCGCTGGCGGTAATCCCGCTGTCAAGCTCTGCAGGGTACTTCTCCTCCTCCGCAGACTCCGCCTTTTTCGCAGGCGTGCTCGGTGTCACCACAGATTTGACAGCCACTTCCTTCCCTGCCGCCTTATCCTTCTCGTCCTCCTTGAGCATCGCCTCCACAATCTCCGCCTTCTTCATGGTAGAAGTGCCCTTGATTCCTCTCGATTTCGCGATCGCTTTCAAGTCTGTAAGCGCCAGTGATTCATACTTTTCTCTCATACATTCCTCCACGTTCTTTTATAATCTCATTGCGCAAGCAAAGCAACTATTCAGCCTTCGGCTTCATAGTTACCGAATCCGGTCTATTCCAGTTTTGCCTTCGGCAAAGAGACCGGATTCTTCTCAACCTCTATATGTTTTCACGAACTTTGCAGCAAGCGCAAAGTTCTGAGCTGAACTGTTACCAAGCAAATTACCTTTCCTTTTATTCACTACAGCATGTCTGTCACATCTATATCTATACAGCTCTTTCGTCCGGGGATTTCGTGCCTGATACGACTCAGAAAATGATATTATGCCTGTATTTGTTCATTATACACCATCTTTTCCAAAATAGAAAGACTTTTTTTCTGAAGTAAAAACAATAATAAAAACAGAGAAAAAGGCAGATGGATATTGCAGAGAAATACCAAATATTATATTATAATAATCGCAAAGTAAAAAACAAGCGACTGCGAAGCAGGCATTTGTTTTTACTGCAATATTAACGAACAAACGTCCAATGCAATCGGACAGAAAGCGCGTCAGCGCGGGTTTGTGAGTTTACACATACAGGAAGGTAAGGTACTGCTATGACAATCAACGAAAAAGCGCTTGCATTACATGAAAAATGGCAGGGTAAGCTGGAAACCGTTTCCAAGACCCCCGTCAAGACCCGCGAGGATCTCTCCCTCGCCTACACGCCGGGCGTGGCGGAGCCGTGCAAAGTCATCGCGGAGAATAAGGAAGCCGCTTATACCTATACATGGAAATCCAACACCGTTGCCGTGGTATCCGACGGCAGTGCGGTTCTGGGACTCGGCAATATCGGTCCCCACGCTGCCATGCCCGTGATGGAGGGCAAAGCGGTTCTGTTCAAGGAATTTGGCGGCGTCAACGCCGTACCGATCTGTCTGAATACGCAGGACACCGAGGAGATCATCAAGGCTGTGACTTACCTCGCGCCGGGCTTTGGCGGCATCAATCTGGAAGACATCAGCGCCCCCCGCTGCTTTGAGATCGAGGAGCGTCTGAAAGAGATACTGGATATTCCCGTTTTCCACGACGACCAGCACGGCACGGCAATCGTGGTGCTTGCCGGCATCATCAACGGCTTAAAAGTTGTGGGAAAGCAGAAGGAGGACTGCAAGGTTGTCGTAAACGGCGCGGGCAGCGCGGGCGTGGCGATCACCAAGCTTCTTTTGACCTACGGTTTCCCCCATGTCATCATGTGCGATAAAGTCGGCATCATCGGCAAGGATACCGAAGGGCTGAATTGGATGCAGCAGAAAATGACGGAAGTGACCAATCCCGGGAATATAAGCGGCACGCTGGCGGACGCCCTGAAGGGCGCGGATATCTTTGTCGGCGTTTCCGCCCCCAATATCGTAACACCTGATATGGTATCTTCCATGAACCGGGATTCCATTCTCTTTGCCATGGCTAACCCCGTGCCGGAAATCATGCCGGACATAGCGAAAGCCGCGGGCGCGCGTGTTGTGGGAACGGGGCGCTCCGACTTCCCCAATCAGGTCAACAATGTGGTCGCTTTCCCCGGCATCTTCAAGGGCGCACTGGAAGGGCGCGCCGTACAGATTACGGAGGAAATGAAACTTGCCGCCGCGCAGGCGATCGCCGCCCTCGTTCCGGAAGATCAATTGAACGAGGACAACATCATGCCCGAAGCCTTCGACCCGAAAGTGGCGGAGGTTGTCGCAGAGGCGGTAAAGTCGCATATATAGGTAACTATACAAATAACATAATTATAAGCAGACCCTTGGAAAATGTTGGTACTTGACGAGGTATTTTCGAGTCTAATACCGTTACGTTTGGAACGGAGCGAAAGCGCGTCTGTGTTAATTATGTTATTTGTAAAATTTAAATATTTAGGAGACATTATGGCACAGGATCCTTTAACCCTCTATAAGTTAATAACACTCTACATGCTGGACCGGGTCTCCTTTCCGCTCACGAAAGCGCAGATCGGCGATTTTATTCTGGGACACGACTACACGAATTTTCTGACACTGCAGCAGGTGATCGCAGAGTTAATCGACGCGGATCTGATCCGGGCGAAATCCCTGAGCAACCGGACTTATCTGGAGATTACGGAAGAGGGTCGGAGCACGCTCTCCTATTTCGGCAACCGCATAGGCGACTCCATCAAGGAAGATATCGCCGCCTTCTTTTCCGACCATGAGATGGACATGCGCAGTGAATCCGCCATCCGCGCGGACTACTATAAATCCACGTCCGGCGAATTTGAGGCGCATCTTGTCGTAAAAGAAAAGGACGTGACAGTGGTGGATATCACCCTGTCCGTCCCCGATGAAGATACTGCCGCCGCAATCTGCGCCAACTGGCAGAAGAAAAATCAGAGCATCTACCAGTATCTGATTTCCCAGCTCTTCTAAGCCATAACTTCACTAATGTTTTCTTATCACTTCATTCCAGCTTGAAATGCCGATCACCCGCAGGGCAAAGTCCGTGTACTCTGCCGCTTCCGGGGTATCCACATACTTAAACGCCTCATAGATGGACTTCCTTCCGCCGCCCAGCGTACAGAGCCCGAGATCCAGTCCCTGCGCCACCTCCGATGCCGCGTCCGTCTCTCTCGAGAAGAGCATACTGTCCACGTACTGGTTCGCCTCTATCGTCTTATATGCGTAGACAAAGGAAGCCGACTGCAGTTCCTGTCCTTTGGAGGAAGTGTAGCCCATCTCGCTCAAAATCAGGTGCCGCACTTCGCCGTCGTCCGTCAGCATCTCCGGTTTTTGCAGGTAATCCGTCAGCACGTGCAGGTTCTTGATCGTGATAACCGGCGTGTTCTCGTTCTCCTGCACATACTTTCCGTTGCTCTGCCACGCCTTCGCGCTCGTCAGCGGATAGTTGTAGGGATGCTGCGCCAGCCCCCAGTCGATGTTTCCCTCCGCCTTCAAGTTCCTGTTAAACTCGTCCAGAATCTCCTTGGAGCCGTACCCGTTCTTGGAATAGAGACTCTTTCCCCACTGCTGATCCAAAGATATGTATACCCGGGCGTTGCCGTTGATGCTTAGGAAAGCGTTGTAGAAGACGCGAAACGCCCGCGCATACTCGTCCACATAGTCCGGCGTGCTCATATGCTCGATATGGTTCCACTCGCTTCTGGCGTTGATCTCGTTGCCGATCACCCAGTTCATCACCCTGCCGTGCCCCGTGCCCGAATAACGGCTCGCCAAAAATGAGGCAATGGCGGCAATCGTCTCCGTCCCGCTCTCGTCCGCGGCGTTGAACGCATAGTAGGGCGCATGTCCGCCGGAACGCGCCTTCGGGTGAATCAGCTCCGGATGCGAGGAAATGTCGTTTAGCACAATAGCCGTGGTGGTGATTCCCCGGTTCGTCAGGTTTGTGAAAATGTAATCGTACTCTGCGATAATCTGCCCGTTGAACGCATAGTTCTTTCCATTATAAGTGTAGTAGACCGTCGGGTAAAAGTCGTTGCTTGTCTGCCCAAGAATGCGGCTCAAAGGAATGTTGTAGGCGGCGTGGCGCACACCCAGATCATCCAGCTCCGAGCTTTGCAGCTTTTCCGGATCTACCAGCAGCCCCTTCTTTGAGGACGTGGCGATAAAGGAAGGGTTGTATTTCGCTATCGCCTCCGGATTTGTAATATAGTGCGGCTTTGTGATCGCCAGAAAACTTCCGTTCTTCTTCACCGCTACCACAAATTTAGAGAAAAGCCGGGAACTTGTGGTATTATAATTGAGATTGACCGAAAAAGTCAAATCAACATCTTTCTGATCCTCTATGATATACTCCGTACCCTGTAACTGCGACTGGTACGCCTTCTCCTCGAAAAGATAGTAATATCCGTCGTCGCTGATGGCGAGATCTTTCGCCTTCATGGTGATGTCAATCTTCCCTGTCTCCGTATTGATCAGACAGCTCTCGATCGCGGCAAAGTCAGCCGCGTTCTCTTCGGTGACCTCCACTTCCTTCGGGCGGTTTTTGATCCCCTCTATCATATAGCGGGCGGCGTCCACCAGCGCGCGCGTGGTATCTTTGCCGGCATTCTGCCTGACGCTGTCCTTTCTGTGCTGGGTCTTGCTGTACTCGGCTAATTTCATTGCCTCCATATGTACCATCGCCTCTACCGCCGCGCTCTCGATCGCAAGCAATTCCATATGCTGTCTTGTATAATAGCCCCCGGCTGTACTGGCAGCCGCAAGTACAACAAAACAGACCGCCACAATGAGCCACCGTTTTTTTCTGTTTCCGGCGCCCCTATTTTGTGCCAGCTCCGCTCTCTGCTTTGCTTTCTTTTCCTTAACTTTTCGTTTATTTTCCGCCACCTTCGCCTTGTCGATGGTGCGTTTCCTTTTCTTTTTCCTGTTTTTTACGCGTTCTTTCGCCGCGTCCTCTGCGGGTGCGTTCTCTTCGTCCGTTCTCTCGGTTGTGCCCATATATTCCCTTTTTCCTTTTGCTCTGTGTCAAATAATTATCTCACTGTACTATACTACACGATTATGTGGAAAAAGTCCAATACCTTTCCTCGCGGACGATGTTCCTTCAGTCAAAAAATATTTCATCCACCGTCACAAACTCATATCCCTGCTTTTGCAGAATATCCACAATTTCAAGAGCTGCCGTCACGGTGGACTCATATTCGTCGTGCATTAGAATGACAGCATTTTCCTTCGCCTTTTTAGTGACTCTGCTGACGATTCCCCTCACGTCGGTGCTGCACCAATCCCTCGGGTCAATCGTCCAGAGTACCGGAATCATTGTAAGTTCCGTCTCGAAACTTTTGTCCCAGCTCCCGTAAGGAGGTCTCACATACTGCGGTTCCTCCCCCGTAATGCGCGAAAGCAGTTCGTTCGTCTTGACAAGCTCCGCCTTAAAAACCTCCCTGTTATTTTTTCCAAGCTGTATGTGGCTGTAAGTATGGTTGCCGACCAGATGCCCTTCCTCGTGCATCCGCAGAACCAATTCCGGATAAGCCTCCGCCTGCTTTCCCATGACAAAAAAGCTCGCCTTAGCTCCCCGCTCCTTCAGCCCGTCCAAAAGCTGCTCCGTATAGTATGGATGCGGTCCGTCATCAAATGTAATCGCTATTTTTCTCGTATCCATATCTTCCCTCTCATTCATAACGCTCGTTATGCATGCGACGGTGCCCATTGAATCGCCGTCTCCCTTCATCATATCAAGGCAGCACGCCGCCACGATAACCGCAAGTACAATAACAGCCGCCATATCTTTTCTTATCTTTATCAAGAGACAACACCTGCAAACCCCTTTTCTCTACCATATATATGCCTGAGGTTTTCTCCTGATTCAGCTTCTCACAAATGCAGAATTCGCCGTCCTTCAGATATCCGGAAGCCGGATTTGAAACGCCTTTGTATACCCTTCCCCGAAACTCCGGTTCAAGATCAGCCTGCCGCCGTGCATCTCCACGATCTTTTTGGAGATGCCAAGTCCCAGACCGCTGCCGCCCTTTGAGGATCGCGCCCTGTCCCCCCTTGTAAACGGCTCAAAGATATGCGCCGCGAAAACCGGATCTATCGGCTCCCCGTCATCAGCCACCGTCAGTTCATAGTCCTGCAAGCGTACAAGCACCCTGCCGTTCTCCTTCCCGTAGCGAATCGCATTGGTAAGCAGGTTGGTAATGGCGCGCCCTAGCTGCAGCCTGTCCATCTCAAAAGGCATTCTCTCCTCCGGAATCTCGAGCACGAGTTCCATCTCCCTGCCCTCAAAATCCGCATAGAGAAGCGCCGCCATCTCCCTTGTAAGCTCCGCCAGATCTCCCGGCTCCTTACGCATGGTAAATCCTTCGCTCTCAAGCTTCACATACTCAAAAAGGAGGGTAATCAGCTCGTCCATGCGCATAGCTTTGGCGTAAATCGCGTCCAGATAGGACTGCCTGTTCTCCTTTGCCACAATTCCCTCGGAAAGCGCCTTGCTGTACCCGCAGATCGTAGTGATCGGCGTTTTGATATCGTGGGCGATATCCGAGAGCATCAGGTTCCTCCTCTGGTCCCTCGCAAGTTTCTGCGCCTCCTCCTGCGCAAGCAGCTCATTAAACTGTCTCGTCACGATCCGGGAATAGCAGAACGCGCCCACCAGATAGGGAAGCATCCTGATCAGCAAAAGGGCGAGAATCCCCCCTATCATCATAATGCGAAGTATTATGCCCCACATGCCGCCGTAGAGCGGGGAAGTGACCTGAATCCTCATGGTGCTGCCCATTGCCTGCTCAATCCGCCCCTGCACCCACTCTCTGACGCCCGACGGCAGAAATCCTGTCAGAAAATAAAATAACATCTGTAATAGCCACACCACCATGTTGCTGTTTCCCGTAATTTCAATCTGCTGGCTTTCCAGAAATGCAAGCACCGCCGGTGTAATCGCCACCCGATACAGAAAATTGATCACTTCCACGCTCCAGTAAATACAGAACAGAAGGATCAGGAACCGCTGTACCAGAAACCATTTTATATTCTTTTTCATCTAAGGCTGCCCTCACTCTTTTTCCAGACGGTAGCCAAGACCTCTGATCGTCCGGATGTAATCCCTGCCGTCTTTCTCCAGCTTGGCGCGCAGCTTGGAAATACACACCATCACATTGTTGTCGGAAACCATGTACGTTTCCTCCCACCCCGCCTCAAAGATCTGCCGCTTGGTAAACACCCTGCCCGGATTCTCCATGAAAAGCTTCATAATCCGAAATTCCACCGAGGTCAGCTCAATCCGCTCACCGTCCTGATACAGCAGACAGGAATCCGGCTCCAACCGCAGATTCCCCACCTGCAGCACAGCGTCCGGCACATTCCTGCTCTCCCCTGCGCCCAGCGCATAGAATCGCCTCAGATTGGATTTCACCCGCGCCACCGCCTCAAGCGGCACAAACGGTTTTGTAATATAATCGTCCGCGCCCAGATCCAGTCCCAAAATTTTATCGGAGTCGCTGCTCTTCGCCGATAGCATAATCACCGGCAGATTATTTTCCTCCCGGATATTCCGTAACACCCGATATCCATCCATTCCCGGCATCATGATATCCAGAAGCGCCAAGTCGATCTTCTCCTCTTTTACCAGCCTGACTGCCTCCGTGCCGTCCGCCGCCTCCACGATCTCATATCCTTCTTTTTCCAGATACAGGCGGAGTACTTCCCGTATCTCCGCCTCGTCATCCGCCACTAAAATTCTGTAAGCCATTTCATTCCCCATTTTTCTTCGCGCTTGCGCAACTTACCACTGCTGTCCGTCGTTGTTTCCATTTACATCATACTGTCCACCGTACTGCATGTTCTGATTTACACCTGCACCGTACTGTCCGTTCATGCCATACTGCGCATTCGCGTTTCCGTAAGCCTCATACTGCCCATTCATATCGTATGGCGCATTCACACCACCCTGCCCATATACAGGTACCTCCATATGATTCATAACACGTGTATCTCTAAGCTGGCAGTAGAGTGCCGCAAAGGTCAGGCACCGGTATGGCTGCACATAGAGGACTTCTACGATTCCCAGAGTGAGCGCCCCCAGAATGTCCCATAAGATAAACGACAACCCCAGAACAAAGGTCTTCCACTTGTTGCCGTCCATCATCTCCCGGCTCATCTGCAATGCAGCCCTGTAGTCCATATCCGGATTCTCCGTCAGAATGTAGGGCACCATATAGTACTCATACATCTTGATAATGCCCGGAATGATAAACAGCAGCGTCCACAAAAAGATACGCAAATCCATCTGAAACATTACCTTGACAATATTTTTGTAGGAATGGTCAAAAGCGAAGGCAATCTCCTTAACCTGCGCCACATCCTCCACGCTTTTTATCATAAAGCGTTTGCCGCCCACACTGAACGGATTGAGCAGAAAGATGTCCACAACCAAAATAATCGCAAGGACTACCGCAAAGATAATTACAAATATAATAATCGTTACGAATCCGATAAACATGCCATCTAAAAAGCTGATCTCCACCTCGTCGGTCTCAAACTCCCCGCCGCCGATCGTCTCCACCGTGGTCTTACCTGAATCGGCATGTCTTCTCACTGTGACAATGCTTCTCTTCCCGGTCGGCAGAGAACCACTTTTCATCTCTCTCACGCCCTCCTCCGAATCGGTCTGATAGGTCGTCTTGTGAAAAGTGAGACCGCCCGTCTCGCACCCTAACAGCACAAGAATCATGGATACCAGCATAATCTTCCAGTAATTCCTGTGCAAAGCCGCTTTCGCAGCTTCCTTTAACTTACTTCTCGTCCACATACTCTGTTTCCTCCTTCTATTTGGCGTCCCCGGTATCGGGGTTATCGTCCTGTTTACAATATCAGAATAACACGCTTTCCTTAAAAGAAAAGAGGCGCAGCCTTAACACAACCTTAAACCGCTCCTCCTAATTCTCCTCCAAATTCATATATTTCAGATAAAGCCCCTCGAACCGCTCCGTCTCCGCCAAATTCACACTCTCCGCCAGACAGATCCTCTCCTCCAATGCAGCGGCGTCCAACCTTTTTTCACACAAATCCCGCCCCAGTTCATACGCGCCGGCGAGCGACGTATTCCCCACCGCCTCCACCCTTCCCTTCATATAAGAAGGAAGGAGACCGATCGCGACCGCCGCCTCCACGTCCAGATAGTAACCGAAACCGCCCGCGAGAAAAACCTTTTCTATTTCGAAACGTCCCATCTCTTCCCACAGAATCTCCACACCCGCACGGATCGCCGCCTTTGCCATCTGCAGCCCGCGAATATCTTTCTGGTTAAAATAGCGCTCATTTTTTCTCTGCAACCCCTTCACGGAAACTTCCTTCACGCCCTCTATCCGCACACCCTCCGTAAAATACGGCTCCGCCAAAAGCCCTGTCTCGTCCAGTATACCCCTTCTCAAAAGCTGTGCGGTGAGCGCGATCCGGTCCGTGCCCATCATCTTGCCGTCCCCCTCAAATGCCGGACCCGCCGCCGTAGCGGTCGCAATCATACGCTGTCCGTCGGTGATGACCATCTCGCCGTTCGTGCCAAGATCAATCAGCAGTATGGCGTGACGCGCGGGCGCTGTCCCATTTTCAGTCTGCTCATCCCCAAACAATCCCGCATCCTCTGCATCCACATTTCCCTGCTTTTTGCTGTCTCCCGCCATTCCACATGCAAACAGCCCAAGCGCATACAGACCCGCTACAATGTCACCGCCCACAAAGGCGCTCATACAGGGCGCAACGTAGACCGGCAAACCGGCAAACACCCTTCCCGTAATATACATGTTTTCCGGCAGATTCTCCATCCCCGCAAAAAGGCGCGCCGCCGTTATGTGCTGTAAGCCCTTCTCCACTGGCACAAAGGGCGCCCTCCCGAGAGACGATACGTCCAAGCCGAGCAGCAGATGCTCCATAGCGGTATTTCCGGCGATGCATATGCAGAGAATGTTCCCTGCGTCCCCATCCGTTTTTTTCTGCAAAGTTTCCTCGAACTGCCCGAGTCCTCTCAAAATCACCTCACAGACAAGCCGGCGCAATTCCTCCCCGTGTCCCTCAACGGACGCCTGAATCCGCGCCAGCACATCCGTGCCGTATCTCCTCTGGGGATTGATTTCACAATAAGTATCCGCCACCGCTCCCGTCGCTGCCGCACGCAGCTGCATGGCGATCGTGGTGGTGCCCAAGTCAACCGCTATGATATAACGACCGCTTTTTTTTGTTCCTGCTTTTTCATCGATTTTCGCAATTTTAATAACATCCACTTCATTTTTAGAAATAACAGAAGATTTTTTTAACTCATTTTCTGAATCCGTATATGCTTGTTCATCAGATTTCATAGCAGATGATTTTTGATTTTCAGACAAGTTATTCCATTGACCACTTAAGTCATTACTTTCCGACAGAAGGTTCACTTCCGTGACAATGGGCGTCTCTTTTTCCTCCGCCGCGACAATTTTGATCGTACAGTCCGCCTTCGGTCTGGTCACGCAGGAAAGCCGAAAACCCTGCCGCAGTTCCTCCGGCTCTAACCTGCTTCTCTCCAGTCCCGTTGGCAGCGGCGCGCCCTTCAAAAACTGAACGACACAACGCCCGCAGTCCCCTCTCCCGCCGCAAAAGCTGCCGTCTATCAACCCGTTTTTCAATAATACCGGCATCAGTGTCAAAGCTGACTCCTGTGTCAGTTCTATTTCTCTGACAAATGGATCGCTATTTTCACCATTTGATTTTTCGTCATGCATAACAACTGTGATTTTTATTTGTTCAGACAAACTGATTTTTCTCCTCATCGTAATGATAATCAATACCAGACAGTTTTCCGACTATCTCATCGCGGTCCGCGTCAAGATCTTCGCAGAGTGCATCCAGATTATCATAAAAATCCCGAAGCTTTAAGTTTACATAACTCAGCAACATCACTGGGTCTTTCGGTATCATAACACCCGTCCTTTCTATATCTATCCATTCCATCTCTGCCTTCAGAACGAACATCAGGTTCATCCGTTTTCTGAAGGCACTGTCATTACTTCAGTTCCATCTCCACACGGTAAGTCTTCCCGTCGCTGACTACATTTGCCATACTGCCGCAAATCAGCGGCATGGACGGCGGCAGATGCCCGATGTCCAGATCCATAAGCACCGGCACCTGATAGTGGTACAGCATCTCGCAGACCGCCTGATAGCTGTCGATGCCGAACTCCTCCACGCCCATGCCAAGCCTCGGTCTGCCAATCAGAAAACCTTTACAGTGTTTGAACCACCCCGCATGTTCCATCTGCCACATGGCGCGGCGTATGCCCAGCAGGTTCAGATCACATGCCTCCAGAAACCAGATAATGCCATCTTCCCGATATCTTTCCGTAAATTCTGTCACTTTATCGTACTTCGTTCCGAGGAAATTGACTAAGCAATCCATACAACCGCCCAAAAGACGCCCCGTGAAGTTGATATCTACATTCGTCATTCCGTCCGGCAGATAGTATTTAATAACAGACGTTTCTGTCAGGTTATAGGGTGCATAGGGATGCTCCTCGTCCTTTAGGGATTCACGCTCCCATTTGTCATACCCCTGCATAGTCAACTTCTTTCCCTGCAGGAGCATCATTGCGTCATTTAATGACGGGTGTAACGGTTCCATCCCGAAAGCCGCCGCACATGGTCCGTACACGGACGCCACATCACACAGCGTCGCAAGCAGGAACGTAAAGTTCGTGTTGTCCGAATACCCCAGATACCATTTGGGATCTGCCTGACGAATCTTCTCGAAATCCACAAAATCCAGAATCTCGCACATCAATTCGCCTCCTCCACAGGAAATGAGACAATCGTTATTTTTATCGCAGTAATAAGCTGTCAACTCTTCCCCGCACTTCTTGGGGGTATTGCTGATTCCCACGCCCACCTCCACATAACAGTTCGGTCCGAGCTGCAAATGAAAGCCCTGTTCCTCCCACCTCTTCTGCGCGTTCAGAAATCCGCTCTTGTAAGGCTCTGTCGCACAGCCAAAGGACGGCGCCACAAACCCAATTGTCCCGTTTTCCCTTAAAAATGCCGGATATCTCATAGTTGCCTCCCGTCTCCCTTATCAATTAGATCCTTCACGCTAAAACTGGATTTAGCAATCCTCTAAAAAGCCCACTTATCCACATTTTTTTGCTCTTATATCCCTTTTTTCACGCAAATCCTGCTAAATCCTGTTTTAATCATAGGTTCCTTCGCCTCTTCTCTTACCATACCACACTTGCGGGCAACTTGCCAGTCTGTTCTACCCCGGCTTTCCGCCCGACAACCTACTGTCTTCGACATAGGAAAACCCCGGCGTTTTCCATATTCCACTTCTAGCGCCGGGGCTTTTCTTCTTATCTTTTTAATAACATCCATTTTATAAATTGCATATCATCTGCTATTTTATATTTCCCTCTTCCATTCCGCCCTGTTTTTCTACCCTTACTTCCGCCGCGCCGCCAGCGCGCCATCCTCCACCGTAATCAGAATCACGTCCTTCGCATTTACCTGATCCGAGAGAATCAGCTTCGCGGACAGCGTCTCCACATACTTCTGGATATACCGTTTCAAAGGTCTCGCGCCGTACACCGGATCGTAGGCGTTCTCCACAACGAATGCTTCCGCCTCAGGCGTCAGTTCAATGGAAAGCTCCCGATCCGCCAGACGTCTGTTGAGATCGTCCACAATCAGCCGTATGATGCCGCCGATATTCTCCTTCGTCAAAGGCTTGAACAAAATCGTTTCATCCAGACGGTTCAGAAACTCCGGTCGGAAATGATTCCGCAGATCACCCATCACAAGCTTTTCCGCCTCCTCTGTGATCGCACCCTGCGCGTCAATCCCGTCCAGCAGATACTCCGCACCGATATTGGAAGTCATAATCAGAATCGTGTTCTTGAAATCCACCGTCCGCCCCTGAGAATCTGTGATACGCCCGTCGTCCAACACTTGTAAAAGCACGTTAAACACATCGGGATGTGCCTTTTCAATCTCGTCAAAGAGCACCACCGAATAAGGCTTTCTCCTCACTGCCTCCGTCAGCTGACCGCCCTCCTCATAACCTACATATCCGGGAGGCGCCCCGATCAGCCGGGATACAGAGTATTTCTCCATATATTCGCTCATATCGATACGAACCATGTTCGTCTCGTCGTCAAAGAGCGACGCCGCCAGCGCCTTTGCAAGTTCCGTCTTTCCCACACCCGTAGGTCCAAGGAACAGGAAGGAGCCGATAGGCTTTGTGGGGTCTTTGATCCCCGCCTTGGAACGAATGATAGCATCTGTTACCTTTGTCACGCCCTCGTCCTGTCCGATCACACGCTTATGCAGTTCCTTGTCCAGATGCAGGGTCTTGTTCCGCTCACTCTCCGTCAGCTTGGACACCGGAATCCCCGTCCAGCGGGAAATAATCTTCGCGATCTCCTCGTCGGACACACTCTGGTGTACAAGCGAAAGTTCCTCCTTGCTTACCTTTTCCTCCTCAATCTCCAACTGCTGTTTTAACGCGGGCAGTCTGCCGTAGCTTAACTCAGCCGCCTTCTCATAATCGCCGTCCCTCTGGGCGATCTGGATCTGGCTGTTGACCTCGTCGATCTCCTCGCGAATTTTCGACAGCTTCTCCACAGACGCCTTCTCGTTCTCCCACTGTGCCATGCGGTTTTGCAGTTCTTCCTTCATCTCCGCAAGCTCTTTCTGCAGGTTGGACAGCCGCTCACGGCTTAAGTTGTCGTCCTCCTTCTTCAAAGCCGTTTCTTCTATTTCTAACTGCATCACCCTGCGGCGCAGCTCGTCCAGCTCCGTCGGCATGGAATCCAGTTCTGTCTTGATCAGCGCGCACGCCTCGTCCACCAGATCGATCGCCTTGTCCGGCAGAAAACGGTCGGAAATATAGCGGTTTGACAGCACCGCAGCGCTCACCAGCGCGTTGTCCATGATCTTCACGCCGTGGTAAACCTCATAGCGCTCTTTTAATCCACGGAGAATGGATATGGTGTCCTCCACCGTCGGCTCCTCCACCATAACCGGCTGGAAGCGCCGCTCCAGCGCCGCATCCTTCTCGATATACTGCCGGTACTCGTCAAGCGTCGTCGCGCCGATACAGTGCAGTTCGCCCCTCGCCAGCATGGGCTTTAACATATTGCCCGCATCCATGGCGCCGTCGGTCTTGCCCGCGCCCACGATGGTATGCAGCTCGTCGATAAAGAGAATGATCTGCCCGTCGCTGTTCTTCACGTCATCGAGAACCGCCTTCAGACGCTCCTCAAACTCGCCCCGGTATTTCGCGCCCGCAACAAGCGCGCCCATGTCCAGAGAGAAAATCTTCTTATCTTTCAGTCCCTCCGGCACGTCTCCCCTGACAATCCGCTGCGCAAGCCCTTCCGCCACCGCCGTTTTGCCGACGCCCGGCTCGCCGATCAACACCGGGTTGTTCTTCGTCTTTCTGGACAAGATCCGTATCACATTGCGGATCTCCGTGTCCCTGCCAATCACCGGGTCAAGCTTCTGGTCTCTCGCTTTCTCCACCAAATCCTGCCCGTATTTCTCCAGCGTATCGTAGGTCGCCTCCGGATTGTCCGAGGTCACCCGCTGATTGCCCCGCACCGTGGAGAGCGCCTGCAAAAAGCGTTCCCGCGTGATGCCGAACTCCCGGAAAATCTCCTTGATCTCCTTATTCGGGTGTTTCAGCATGGCGAGGAAAAGATGCTCCACCGATACATATTCGTCGCCCAGTGCCTTCGCCTCGTCCTCCGCGCCGATCAGAACCTTATTCAAGTCCTGCCCGATGAAAATCTGTCCTCCCTGCACCTTCGTGCGCTTGGAAAGCCCCTGCTCCACACGGTTCGTAAAGTATTCCTTCTGTATCTCCATCTTCTCGATCAGCTTGAGAATCAGGCTGTCATCAATCGTAAGCAGGCTGTATAACAGGTGTTCTTGTTCAATCTCCTGATTGCCGTACTCGTATGCCAGCTTTTCACACCCTTCTACCGCCTGTATGGATTTCTGCGTGAATTTCGTTAAGTTCATAACATACACCTCCTTGATGCGCAGATGCATTGTGTCAATCTGTTCTATTTACACTATCACAATACAACTTATTGTTAGCACTGTCAAGAGGTGAGTGCTAATTATTTTATTAAAATTTTGCAAGCCCAGTATTTATGCGGGTTTGCGGGTCCTGGAATTTAAAACATCACCTGTTATATTCCTCTACTACACCATTACTACACCATTTTTTTATTTTTTGGTGTAGTAACTCAGCCGCCAACTGCCAGTGCGTACCGCTCCACTTCCTCCCTAACATCCTCTCTGCCTGCGATATGGTTATATACATCCATCGTCACATCGCTGTGGGCGTGTCCCATGAGATACTGCAGCACCTTGATGTTCATGCCCTGTCTTGCCATGTTGGTGCAGGCAGTGTGTCGTAGGTTGTGGGCTGAGATTCTCGGAAGAAGTTCCGCTTTGCGGTGTTCTTTCTTTGCCCTGCCTGCTTCTTCCTTATTATATTTATCTACCACATTGTAAATCACGTTATTGACTGCGCTGGGCATCAACGGTCTTCCCGTTTTCGCCAGAAAGATAAAGTCTGAATATCCGTCTATCTCTTCTGTGCTGCGCCGTCCAAGCATAAAATTGATCTTTTTTTGTCCCAAGAAAGCTTTATACACACTTTCCGTAAACGGGATAGTCCGCACACCTGCCTTCGTTTTAGGTGTAGATACCCGAAATCCGTAGCCAACACCCCAATCCTTATAGATAAGCTGATGATCTATGGAAAGTTCCCTGTTCTCCATGTCTACATCCGCCCATGTCAGACCGATCAGTTCCCCGCATCTTAAGCCTGTCTCCAATAGAACCGTAAACATAGGATCATAAATATTGTAGACATTGCTTTCCTGCATAAACGAAACTAATTTCTTCTGCTGGTCTAATGTCAATATATCCTTCTCTTCCGGTGGTTTCCCATAGTCGCTGGACAATGCGTTTTTAGCCGGGTTTTTCCGTATAATATCATCATCTACTGCCATCTCCAAAGCCGGATTCAAGAGCGTATGTATCAGCTTGATCGTACAGTAAGAATATCCTGCGCGTGACAACTTCGCATAAAACGCCTTGATGTGTGATGGGAGAAGCTGCACTACCTTTAAATTCCCAATCTCATCTTTTACATGACCATTCCACATTTTTACATAATTACCTCTCGTGGAATCCGCTAATTCTTTCGTTGCCATATAATAGTCAAATAGGGAATTGACCGTCATTTTCTTGGCACTGCCATCTATTAGTATATTATCATCCAGATCCTTTGCAAGCTGCTTCTCCTTCGCCCTAAGTTCCGCCAAATCACCTGCATAAATCGTCTGGCGTTTGCCGCTCCTTATGTCCATATAGCGATACATATAGATTCCGTCATTGCGCTGTGATTCACCTGTATGAAGATTTCGACCTTTATTGTCTTTCCTTGCCATAAAGCCACTCCTTTCTTCTCTGCGCTCCTTTCTTTCCAATAGGAATGGTTCCGGCTTGCCTCATATAGATAGTATAGCACAGAACCATTCCAAATAACAGATGATATTATAATTTATTCACTCAAATTACATAAGTATTGCTTCACCTTATCGACAGAATATAAGACTCGCCTGCCTATGCAAATTCTGGCTTCCGCTTGCTCTCCTATCTTTCGGGCTGTGGCCCGTCCGCAGGAAAGCATGGCGGATAATCTTTCAATATCGACCGTTATCTGTTCGTTTGATTCACGAAATAGTGTCTTATTCATAAGCTCTCCCTCCTTGAAGAAATAATATATAATTAACGTTCGGATACATATGGTTCACAATCTTAACCGCTCTCTCTGTTGCGGATTGCCTCAGCAAGCATATCTTCCGAATAACCACAGTTCTGTAAAAACTGTTTTATTTTATCAGACATTTCGTCTACTGTCTGCGGTATCACCTTTCTCGGAAGCTTTGCATCTAGTTCTCCCACAATGCCAACTGCGTATAACCTGTCAATAAAGTCGCTGGCTCTATTCCAACCATAGCCAAACGCTTTCATAACAGCATTACAGGATATCTCATTCTGCCCTAATGCCCAAATCATAATTTGTGCAAACATTCTCCTGTCTGCATCCTGTTTTGAAGGTTTTGAGTCAGCAATTCGATTAGCCGCCAGCTCATTCCCCAAGTCCCTACTTGAATTCTCAGAAAATTTTATCCTATACTTATCCCTTATGGGAATTTCACATAAAGTAGAAAGAAGAATATCGGCTGATTACTGCATCAAC
>ERZ779637.515-NODE-515-length-24528-cov-10.714624_pt1 | contig 24528 bp, 18 predicted proteins | sample MGYA00514196_ERZ779637 | MGnify/ENA primary metagenome ERZ779637 (study PRJEB29562, sample SAMEA4376700) | mouse gut metagenome | isolation source: Cecum | study: EMG produced TPA metagenomics assembly of the A DSS colitis mouse model was used to assess the...
TCGCGCTTCAGACAAACCTGCATTTTTTTGATCAATCACCTGAATCCTGATGTCATTATGTGCAATTTCATGACAGATATCTCCACTGTGATCAGTAGAACCATCATTTACAATAATGATCTCCAAATTTTTATACGTCTGGCTAAGTATGCTGTTTATACATCTTTCCACAAATGTCTCTATATTATAAACCGGCACGATCACGGATATTAATTCATGCTTCATATACCCAATATCCTTTCATATAAAAAATCCTGATATAAGTTCATAAAATTTCATGCTTATATCAGGATTCTTATTATTTTTTTTACAACAATACTTCGTTTACTTCTCTTCCTCCAGACCAAATTCGACAAACAGCCGCTTCAGCGTATGCTCCTCCGGCATTTCTTTCATGCCGTTATAAAAGACAACGCACTACGGTGTCGGCAGGCTGATCCGTCCGGTTCCGTAAAGGCTCTTCTCCGCCCGGTCTATCACTCTCTGGTATTCCTGTGTTAAATAAACCAGAAATCTTACCGGCAGATTCGGACTGTAGCTGCTCTGATGTTCATACATACTCAATGTGCCGGACAAGATACTGACAGAAGTTGTCTTGAACGTGTAGAATACACATCTGTTAGAATTCCTTTGATAGACTTATTCTAGCGGATTCACAATAGGCTGTCAATTCCATTTCGAAAATAATATGAACGGTTTGCCGTTTTCTCGAACAGTCATTCTACCGCATCGTAACTTTGATATAAGCATGAAATTGTCAAGGTGCCTGTGCGAGTAAGATAACAGATCACTTCCCGTAATATACACAATATTTGAAATCGTATCTGCATCATATTTTTCTGTGCTGATACTTAAATGATTTCCTCTGAAATCCTTATGTTTTCTTTTGCTGATGACTGTATTATGAAGATTCAAAATCACCGTTGTCATCGGTTTTCGTTTTCCATATCACTGTACTTCCTTATCACAAATTTTCCTAATCTTAGATTCTCGAACTATCCATTCAACAACATGTGTTGTAGCAACTGAATATAAGATGGCTGTTAAAAGTACTAACATTAATTTAATTTCAAAACTCATATTATTAAAAATGGAAAGAGTAAATACTCTCTTTGCTATTCCGATACAAAACGCATGATTTAGGTAAATTGCATATTCATATCGTGATAATTTTATTGGTGGTAACCTTTTATATAGAGAATATGGTGTTGACATAATCGTCACAAGAACAACCAGGGAAAAAACAGCTATAAAATCTAGCAAGTTAGTCCCCTCTGCAAAAATGCAAACTGCCAGAACGACAGTACATACTATTTCCATTATATGACATTCTTTAATATATTTGCTTAAGCAGGTATTGAGTTTATCGTTTATTTGATATATTAAAGTTCCAATACAAAGATCTGCGGTTCCTCTCCACCATGGAATATAAAAAAAATACCGTTTATTCCAAATTTCTATTTTTCCGCAATGAAATAAATAGCAATATACTATTGCAACACAAAGAATAGCTGCAAAATTATACATTTTAACTGAACACTTTTTATGCAGAAAAAAAAGAATTGCCGAGGCTGTAATTAAAACAGACATATACCAGGCAGGATAGTTTCCCCCTCCTCCTTTAAAAACGCCCACGCTCTGTAAAAGAAATATGTCTGGAATTAATTTTATAATATTATAAACTTTGCAAGCTTCAAATTGTTTCACGCCAAGATACATAATAAAAAGGGAAAATATATAATGCGGATATAGTACTTTCAAACGTTTTTTTAAATAATTCCAGGTATTCATTTTTTTATTATGCTCAGACGTTTGAAACATAAAATAACCCGATACAATAAAAAAATATTCTACTGCAATATACCCTCTGATTGTATAATATGGTAAATGATCAATTACAATCAAAAAATGGTGTATTACTATCAAAATTGTAAATACTATTTTGAAAAAATCTAATTGAACATTTCTTGCGCATTTACTCATAATAAACCTTTAATTTCCCCTTTTTTATCACAATATTCAATCTAAATATTTGATTTCTTCAAGTAGTTTTTCTATTGATATATCAATATATGAATATAACAAATTCATTATCGTTTTCTGCTTGCATAAAAAAACCATAATTTGGATGTAATGCGCAAACCTAATAAATGAATGATTTTTGCCAATAACACATATTTGCTATTATGTGCATATGACATAATTTTCTTCTCTTTATTTAACAACGCCAATATATCTTTTCTATCATTTCTAGATAAATAATTTACCGTGTACAGTGCGCCAAAATATTGACACATAAAATTATCACAAAGCAATGCCTTTATTTCCGAATTAATATTCATACAAGTCACTTCGTTGATTGCTGCACAGCTAAACTCTACCATACTATAAGCAAGCTTTTTTGTGGGTTGAGTCAAACTACCCTCTCTTTCAATTCGATATTGATAAACCACTTCATGTAAAACTACAATTTTCGAAGCACTTAGAATCACCCTATATAATATTTCCGCATCCTCAAAAGCATAAGATTTAGGATTAAATTTTATATTATTTTCTGTCCAAAGTTTTTTTTTGAAAGCATATAGAAAAGGTAACCATTGGTATGTAAACCTTTTTCCCAAAACGAATTTTAGGTACTCCTCCCCTGTATATACATAAGAGTTTTCCAAGAATCGTGTATTATTATCCCTACACTCACGCTCTCCACCTTTTCTTATGACTTCGTGCTGAAATACAATAATATCCATACTATTTCCTTGAGAAGAGGCAGCTATCTTTTCTAGCCCTCTTTCATTTTTCCACCAATCATCACTATCCAAAAAAATAATGTACTCCCCCGAAGCCTCTTCCAACAACAAATTTCTTATTGCCGCTACCCCATGATTTTTTTCTAAAAAAACAGCTTTAATCCGATTATCTTTATTAACATATTGTTTTATAACATCCACTGTCCCATCTGTTGATCCATCATCAATAACAATAATTTCCCAATCCATGTATGTCTGTTGTATTACACTTTCCAAACATTGTTCAACATATTTTGATACGTTATAAGCAGGTATAAGAATACTGAATGTCATACTATCTCTAACTCCTCATCTTGCTTCATAATAATCTGATATATAAATATCCTATATAAAAATCACATACGCAAGCATTCCTATATTAAAAATATTTATATAACTATAAGAATCTATATTTATACGGTAGAAACGCTTGTCCCTCATTGCCTTCCCGTGTTATCATTATTATCATTGACAGCACCAAAATCACAGTGATTAACAATCTGGCCCATTTCCTTGTGCGCTTTTCTAAGCAACTAACTATATCTGCCAAAACAAGAACGCATATAACACTCATGTACATTGCAATTCTTGAAGCCGCTTCACCATATATGTAAAAAAATGTATAAATAAGAAATGCGAGCCAAATCGATTTGTATTTTAAATCAATTTTTTCTTTATCCTTTTGCTGCGTCCTGAAAAAGAATCTGCAAAACAAAAATCCCCCTAACATGACTACCTTCGGCCATTGAAAATGCTCTCGAAAAAAACTTTTATTTCCCCATATCTGCCAAGTATAAAACCCCCAATTTGCCAACTTGTTTAAAACTAAGGCACCAAATCTGTTAACCAATATTGCAATAATAAAAGTACCCACATAAAAAACTTTAGTTGGTATATAGTTAATTGCAAAATAAACAGGAATCCATACAATTGCCGACACATGAAAACTCGCCGCAATTACTACACAAATCATATATTCACGTAATCTTTTTTCTTCCAAAAAATAAAATGCGTACAACATGATCATTATTGCAACATACTGCCGCTGTATATTCATGGCATAAAAATAATACCCCAGTCCCATACATCCAAGAATCCCATAGTACATGCTCCCATTATTTCTTTCTATACCTTTAAGCATAAAAAGAATAATGAGAAATGCCGTCAACAAAAAAATAATCTGCGGATTTTCTGAAAAAAGACCAGCTATTCTATTAAGATAATAATATCCTAATTCGACCAAATATCTTTTTTTATCATGTACTGCATACAAAAATATTTTTTCATAATTTTTATAATCCGCTCCAATATTATAACGAAATCCCATGACAAACCAAAGCGGTGTAATAATTGCCATGGAATACAATCCCTTAACAGTTGACATTCTCAATTTATAGTTTTTTATTTCAAATGATCTTTTTTCATTTAATTTTCTATAATCGTAAATATAACAAATTATAGCTTCATACAGAAACAAAATAATATATATCATGCTGCACCCATTCCCAATCTTTTCCTAATATTTATATTTATAAAAATGAAAAAGAAATTCCATCACTGTCAAACTGAATTAACATTATTTTGTAATTTAAAAATAATATTTTCATCCATTTCTATATCAAATTTTCTGGCCATTAAATACGGTGAAGTTATCAACATTTGATAATCCTCTTCCGTCAGTATTTCTGGCGAATTCTTGGATTTTTCTTTCCAATTTACAAAAGTCAAATAGTTCTTTCTATGAGTTGCAAAAGGAGAATTCATATAAAGAGTTTGAAAAAAACTCTCATCGGGACAAACACAATTTTTGTAAAACTTATAATATTCAGAATTCTGTGCTAAATAGCTAAACATCCAATCAATTACTTTTGTTGATAAACACCACCATTGCGAGCCAAAATAAAATGAAATATCTAATCTATTCCTTCTAAATATATGAAATGTGTAGTTATATCCTCCCGTTATACCAATCCAAATACGTTTAAGTACGCGCTGATAAAGCTTTCTGCCTATTATCCATTGTGGATAAAATATCTCATTTCTTTTTTTATCATGTCTATTGGCTTCATCAAATAAATTAATAAAATCAAAGGACGAATTTCGTAAAAAAAAATCGTATATGGTTTCTACCGATTTTATTGGAAAATCTTGCCCACTCATTAGCCAAAAAAAATCATATTTATTTTTCATTTTTGCATATGACAGCAAATTTAAGGTTGCTAAAACCTGCGAAATCTTTGCCCACTCAACATCAATTCTATATTCTTCCGGAAGCAGAAATATATGATCATTCAATTTTATTCCATTTTCTATTCTGCTTTTTTTATCAATATGGATATAAATATCAATAGACGAATGCTCTAACATTTTTGTTAATAGATTAATTTGTCTGGGATTTTTATGACATAGACACAATACTGCTATTTTCATATTTATGAGTCTCCCGATGTACGCATTCTTTGTCTCAGAATTCTATCCGAAAACCATTTCATCATTCCATCCGGCAAAACAAAAAAGAAAACTTCTGCACCGCATATAATAAAAAAATCCGCTAGCGTACACCCATGCCTTTTCCAATGCCTCCAATAAACATACACAGCGCTCCTAAAATTATCCCAGCTCTTTCTTCTCCTGTAATTCTCCCTGTTCACACGGTAAAGATATAAATGCTCTTCCAAGTTTTCTGCTCTTGCGCCCTGCGTCAGCATCCTTGAGAACAGATCGAAATCTTCCTTTCTTTTGAGCGGTAAATATCCGCCTGCCTTGATGACTGCCGTCTTTTTATAAATGACAGTCGGATGGTTAAACGCCTGCCTTCTCCGCATAAACTTCTTTATTTTCCCATACTCTGACGGTACAACCCTAGAAGTCACGACATTTTCCGGCTCCCCCTCAAATTCATCAAGGTTACACCCGCAGATATCCAGCCCTTTGTCTTCACAGAAACATGCAAGCTCTTTCTCGCACCGCTCCGGCAGTGAAATATCATCGGCGTCCATCCGTGCCACCAGCTCGTTCCTGCAATGCCTTAATCCCTCGTTCAGTGCATTTCCCAATCCTTTGTTTTTTTCCAGCGGGACAATGGTAAATAAGTCCACATAATAACGCTGATATTCATAAATGGGCTGCATGAGCTCGTCCAACACCGGCCCGTCTATCACGATCACAAACTGCTCCGGCGGCACGGTCTGCGCCAACATACTCTGGATCGCTTCGAAAAGATATTCCGGCTTATCCTTCACGTAAACCGACATAAGCACACTGTATTTCATCTGGGAAACCTGTGTATCCGCAGTTTTCTCCATTTCCCTCATGCCGTCAAATCCCTCTTCTTCAATTCCACCTGCATCAGCCCCACAGCCTCCTCACTGAACCCCTCGGTGCTCTCCGGGATGAACAGCATCTTTAAGGTCAGCATGATCAGCTTCAAATCCAAAATCAGGCTCCTGTTTTCTATGTAGATCAGATCCAGCCGCAGCTTGTCATAGGCGCTCGTATTGTACTTCCCGTAAAGCTGCGCGTAGCCGGTAAGCCCGCCTTTCACCTGCAGGCGGTACGCAAACTGGGGCATCTCCTCCGTATATTTCTCCACATTTTCCACCCGCTCGGGCCTCGGCCCAACAAGCGTCATGTCACCCTTAAGCACATTGAGTAGCTGAGGAATCTCGTCGATGCGGAAACGTCTGATCACCGCGCCGACTTTCGTAATCCGGCTGTCATTCGCCTTGCACAGCATTGCCCCGTCTTTCTCCGCGTCCATGACCATGCTCCGAAATTTGATGATAGAAAATCGTTTCCAGTCCTTTGTGTAACGTTCCTGTCTGAAAAAGACGCTGCCGCCGTCCTCCAGCTTGATAGCAAGCATCGTAAGCAGAGTGATGGGCAGGGTGACAATAAGTCCGAACAGGGACACACCGATATCCATGCACCGCTTGAAAAATGCCATGCCAAAGGACTCCTGATAGCAGTTATACTTCATCAGGGGACTGTCTATAAAATGGCGGTTCTCAAAACCGCTCGCCACGATATCTGTAATGGTGGGCGTCACATAGAACACTTTCTGCTGGTTGATGCAGTAATACATCAGCTCTTCCCGTAGGCTATAATCAATCTGGTACAGGATAACCGTCTCCGAGCAGTCTATGGCTGCTTTTAGCGCCTCCATGCCTTCCCCCGCAAACACTTTTTTATGTATGTTAAAAAGATTCCAGGGCTTTTCTTCAATCTTTCGCAGAAACCCTTTCACACTCATGTCACCGTAAATGACGGCGGTCTCCTGCGGCGTGATATGCCCCAGATAGTATCTTTTTGCAATGACCGCCCACAGGCAGGTGACAAGGAACTGTACCGCCACCGTGAGTAAACCGGGCAGGATGGAGACATATCTGCGCGCAATCAGGCAGCATTCCACATACAAGATCAAATCCGTAATGCCGAACGCAAGGATCTGGGAAAAGACCGTCTCCCCGATGGAATACTGGGCCACTTTATCCGCTCTGTAGATTCGCACCAGCCTTGTGAAGATCAGGTAGTAAAGAAGCAGCGATACGGCACCCCCCGTCAAACGGTGCGTGCGAAAAGCATACAGGTTGTAATAAGAAATCCAGATATACCCAAACATCAGAAGCTGTAACAAAACAATCGACGCAGAGGATATCCGTGAAAAGTGATTCTTTCTGGTTCTGTTTTTCTGATGACGTTCTTTCACCGTTCATTCTCCTTTCTGACCGTCTGGTATAAATGATCAAAATTGATGGCGTTCTTATGATCCGTTATACCCCCCCCCGGTATTTCTGTCGTGTCCCCGGAAGGGCCCGCCATATCTTCAAGCGGTTCGGTGGGTTCTTCGCCGTAGTGGCCATACTCCCCGTACTTGCCATATTTTCCATACTTGCCGTATCCATATCTGCCGTACTTGTTATAGTAGCCTTTGTAATGTCCGGAATAGTAGCGGTTATAGTAACCGCCGCCCTCCACCTTCACTTTATTGAGCACCACGCCGAGGATGTTGACACCGGTCACTTCCAGCTGCTTTTTCACATCCTGCAGATAGCGGTAGCTGATCGCCCCGCTCTCCACCACCAGCACCACGCCGTCACAGTTCGGCGCAACGACCGCCGCGTCAATGACCCATCCAAGCGGCGGACAGTCCACCAGCACCACATCATAGCGCTCTTTTAACGACGACAAAAGGTTCACAAACAGCTCGCGCCCTAAAAGCTCTGTTGGGTTCGGCGCAACGGGCCCGGCGATAATCATGTCAAGGTTTTCTATATTGGTATGGTTGATTACTTCATCCATCTTTTTCTGCCCGGAAAGGTAATGGGACAGACCGAACATGGTCTCCTCGGAATGGATGCGGTATCTTCCTACGAATACGGATTTACGCAGATCCGCATCCACCAATACCACTTTCTTGCCATCATCGTTTAAGGATCTTGCAAGCTCCATCGTCACGGTGCTCTTCCCTTCGTCCGGCGTGCAGCTTGTGAACATGATCACCTTATTGTCCACGCCGCAGAATTGCAGGTTGGTGCGCAGGGAATTGAACGCCTCCCTTCTGGCGTAGGTCTGTTTTTCTAAATTTTGAAACAGTATGCTGTTAGCCATCTGTCTTATTCCTCCTGAACCGTTTCCGGTATTTTCCGGCTTCCGTTTTCTTTACCGACACTTTCTGTTTTTTCCGTCCCCGTCTGACTGTCGCTTTTTCTTTTCTGCCGTCCGTTCCCGCTCCGGAACGGCTTCCTCTGCCGCTTCTATTTTTTCCTGCCGTCTTTTTTCTTTTGCCCGGACTGCTTCTTTTTGAACGGAACTTTTATGCCGCTTTTTTTCTGGGTGTCTCCTTCATCCTCCAGAAGCGGAATGCTCGTCAGCGTATTTAAGCCTAAATATTTTTCAATGTCATCCGAAGATTTCACCGAATCGTCCACCATGTAAAGCACCACCACAATCGCGGACATGATGAATATGCCAAGCAGCACGCCGATAATCACATTCTTTAAGAGATTAGGACTCACGGGTTTGTTTGTGATATACCCAAGCTCCACGACGCTTGGCTCTTCCGTCTTCATAATGGTGGAAATGTTCGTCCTCGCCACCTTTGCGAATTCATCCACAATGTCCTTTGCAAGCACCGGATCCGGATCCTCTGCAGTCATCACCAGAATACGGGTATCATTGGGATTGGAAAAGGTCATCTGTTTCAAAACTTCCTCATAGGTGCGGTTCAGGTTCAGGTTTTGTATCACTTCCTCCACCACAGGCCTGCTCTGCACCAGCTCGATATAGTCCTTGGTCAGCGAGGTACCCACCTGTATATCCGCCAGCGACGTGATCGACGTCGATGTTGACAAAATATACAGCTTCGAGGTAGAACTGTACTTTTCCTCAATTCCGTAATGTGTCACAAGTCCGGCCACCAGCCCCACGATAACGCCCGCCGCCAGTATGCTCCATATCCGCCTGCCGAGCAGGTACAGTATTTCCAGCAGATCTATTTCAACTGTTTCTTCCTGGTTATTCATTCGTTCCTCCCAATATCACGTATCCGCGCCGCCGCGGCCGTTTTCTTTCTCCGCCCGGTTTCTCCGGGCATTCCTCAGACATCCGCCTCCGGTATTCTTCCGGCATTCCTCAGACGTCCGCTTCAGATGATTTTCAGGCGTTCCTCAGATATTCGCCTTTTAAAAGCTTTCCGGGGTTTTCGTACATGATCCGGTGGAACGTGTCCTCGTCCAGCTTTCCCTTCAGGTAATCCGCCGCTTGTTTCAGGTTGGGGCAGCGGTCGTTTGTGTTGTGGGAATCGCTACCGATGAAATGCATGAGTCCTTCCCTTGCCAGTTTCAGGCACCACCGCCGCTGTGCCGAAAAGAGCCCTTCCGTGAAATTCTCCGCGTTCACCTGCATGTACGCCCCCATCCGCACCAGCTCCCCCACTGCCTTCTCGTTCTTCCACAGGCTCTGGTACCTCTCGATATGTGCCAGTACCGGATAGTATCCGGCTTCCACGCAGTTTCGCACCGCACCGCGCAGCACGTTTATGTGGGCGCCGGGCGGAAACTCCAGCAGGACATACGGGGTATCCGCCAGCGTATGCACTCTTTTGCCCTGCAGCTTTTCCAGCACACCCTCCCTGTAATAAATTTCATTGCCGGGAAGGATCGTGAAATCCTCATACTTTTCCTTTACCGCAGATACGCTTTCCTGAAATACACTGTCCAGATATTCCCTCGGGTGCTTCACATGCCCCGGATAGTAATGCGGCGTCGCAAGCATAACCCGAACGCCCTGTCCGTACGCCTCATCAATCATCGCCATTGTCATGTCCATATCCCCTGCACCGTCGTCCACCCCCGGCAGGATATGGCTGTGTATGTCTATATAATGTTCCATCTTTCCGAATCCGTCCCCGGCCTACCGCTTCCCGGACCTGCTTTTCTTTTTATGGTAGAAAAGGATTCCTCCAAGCACAGCAGCAATTACCACTACAGTCCCCAGTGCAATCATGCCCAGATTAATCGACTTTTCGACGGGACGCGCATTGGAATAATCTTTTGCCTGTTCTGCGGCGGCTTCTGCCGCTGCTGCCTCTTCCGCAGCCTTCGCTTCTTCCGCTTTTCTCGCTTCCTCCGCAGCCTTCGCCTCTTCCGCTTTTCTTGCTTCCTCCGCGGCTTTCTCCTCTTCCGCTCTCTTCGCTTCTTCCTCCGCTTTCTTTTCCGCCTCTTTGCGATCCATAAAACCCTGTGTGCGCAGGTAGGCGGCAGATACATAGCCTGTCTTTTCCCCGAAGGCTATCTGTGCCCAGCCGGTGCTCGCCCCGCCGGTAACCTTGACAGGTTCTCCTTCCTTCACTTCTCCGATGACGGGGGAATCCTTATAGGCCTCCTCATGCACGGACAGAGACTCTGTACCCTGCACGTACATGGTCTGCTCATCCATGGGAAGAACCACATATTCCACGGCTCCCTCCGCGGTGGAACCCACCGTGTTGTCCACAACAGGGCCGTCCCCCTCGGGGTCCGTGCCAAGAACTGCCGCTGCAGAGCCCCCAGCTGCGCCTGCTCCCGTGCCTGCACCGTCCGCTCCGGCATCACCGCCTGCGTCCGGGCCGCTGCCTTTATCACCGGCCCCTGTGCCGCCTCCCGTGCCTGCGCCGTTATTTGCGCCCGTACCGTCTCCGGTTCCCGGATCCGCGCCCTCCACGTCGCCCACCTTCTCCATGTATCCGGCGGAGACACCCACGCCGATGTTGGCGTGGAATTGGGCGATATAATCATTCGCTTCCCACTGGCTCATGTCGATGTCGTCTCTGGAAAGGTATTCCGTCACTTTGGCATAATACCCGTCCGTCACCTTATAGTAGGCGCCCTGATATTCCTGCTGCTCCGAGATGGCGGACAGAATGCTCCGCTCCGCGCTGTTGATGTCCCCCGCGTATGCCGTGAGGGGCATGAGGAAGGGCAGGACAAGAGCCGTAAAGGCTGCCGCGGCTGTCCGCATCGTTATTTTCTGCTTTGTTATGCTGTTTCCTGATCTATCTTTTCGTCTGGTCGTTATTTTCCTATTCATGGTTTTCTGGTTTCCGTTCTGTTTGCTTTTTTAAATCTGTTGTCTTATTTCCGTTCCGATTATTCCTTTTAAATTCTGTCTTTCTTTTTTGCGTTTTACTTCCAAATTTTGGCGTAAAGATAGGGGGTGGCTGCCGGAAGGCCGTCCGCCCCCTAACATCTCTACTTATTTACTTGTTTTGTTTCGCCGCACAATCCATGGCGTTACTGTACATCAAACGTAATCAAATATGTGCGCTCCGGTTTTGTGGTGTCCTTATATTTCACCGTCACTTCCAATCTCTTTCCATTAAGAGACCCATAAGTCTGCGGTTTGCCCTGTTTATCTAGCGCATTCACAAGCTTCTCCGTCCACTGATCCACGAGATTGGATATATACTGCTCTGTTGACTTATGGTCATCTCTTTTCACTGATACAGACTTGATTGTACCGTCTTCCTCTTTATAGCTGAATGTCACTTCCTGCACATCACTCATGCACTCATCCATATTGTTTACAAGAGTCTGCACGGTCTCTTTTTTGGCGCTGTTCTTTGAATCCATGATGTTCTGCGTGCTATCATTACCTATGATTTTGACGGTCCTGTCATTTGGAGCATAAGTGATTTTTTCCACTCCCAGTATATTAATACTGTTCAGTTCATTAACCGCACTAGCAATGGCAGCATCCAGTCCTCTCAGACCCATATCGCACTTAAAGTTCATTGTGTATTTCTGCTCGTATTCGGGTGCATCTTTAAACTTCGCCTCCACGAACAATGATTTCCCGCCGAGTCTTCCAAAGGCGTTCGGATTTCCCTCTCCGTTGTAACTTGCATTCAACTTCCGGACAAGCTTTTCCGTCCACGTATCCACAAGATCGGCAATATACTGCTCTGTCGTCTTTCTGCCGTCCTTCTTGACTGTTACGGAGTACACCGTACCGTCACTCTCTTCATAAGAGAAGGTAAGTGATTCCACATCATCCATGTACTCCCCTAATTCACTCAGGAGAATCTGTACGGCTCTGTCTCTTCCCTGATTCTTGGCATCGATGAAATCCACATCAGGATCCGTACCTGTAATCGTGATCTCATGATTGGTTGCATTGTATCTTCCTGTAATACTACTGTCTATAACTCCTTCCTCACTTAACTTCCTCACGGCTATTGCAATAGCGCCGTCCAGACCGCTCGCTGCGACTGCCTCTTCATCTATCACAAATCTCACCGTGCAGGTCTCTTCCTGTTCCTTACTGCCCGTTGCTGCGGCAGCATCAGTCGGTGTCGCAACGATTGTCAAATTAATGGTTTCACGACGATCGCGAAGTGCCTGCCATGTAGCATCCTCACCTAACTCACTAATAAGCTCCTTCGTGTACTCATCTATCACCTTAATTAAGAAAGCTTCACCGTCTCCCTCATTAGGAATCATCTCATTTGCTGTCGAATCTTTATCCAAGTTGGTTTTTACTGTAATTCCTTTCAAATTCCGTACCCAACTTGCAATAGAAGGATCACTCATCAGTTTTTTCGCCATAGCCTCTTTCTTATCGTCTACCGCTTTCTTGATGACTACGTTAGGCTTATTTGCGACCACCTCAACCGTCCGATCTGCTGCGCTATAGGAGCTGTATGCAATTCCGTCAACCGCTACATCCACGCCATTGATCATCTTGATGATTTCGGAAAGTCTGTTCTCATTCGCAGATATCTGATCCCAAGGATTAGGCAGCGTAAGGCTGATCTTGAAGGATTCGGGTGCCGCATTTGTATAGGTGCCCGCTTTCGTACCCTCCGTCTCTCCTACGAAATGCACCTTCAGCTCAATCTGCTTGAAGTTGACTCCTGACCACGACGGCTCACCAGTCTTTATATTTATCACCTTATCCATAAATGCTTCTTGATCGATGTAAAATCCGAGCGCATTCTTGTTGCTCACTTTCCTGACTTTGATCAGACCTTTTATATCATCAAAGCTCTTCGTATCTTTGTTCGCCTGCTTACTCGTCATCTCCACCGGGTTCTTTACGTCGTCGATCTCTGCGAAGATACCCGCTGTGTAAGGAAGCTCTGCATAGTAGTACATCTTACCCTTGCCGTCTTCCAGCGCCAGTTTCTGCGGCTCCACGTTTAAGAAAGAAACGCTCTTCGCAGGGCTCTTGATCTTACCCTTGCTGTTAGCGGCCTTCAGGCTCACATTGCACTTCAGCTCGACACCGTATTTCATCCAATCTTCTACCTTCCAGTCCAAGTACTTGTTCTCATACGCATACATGCCGGAAAGCGGAATCACATAAAGCTTTGCTTTATTGTAAGTTGCCGTTTTGCTCTGAGCGCCCTTTATGGTAAAGGTAATCTCGTTTCCGCTAACCTTCTTTACTTGTACAACCGAGTTCGCATCTTCAAGCGCATATGTCGTGTTTTTACCGCTGCCGCTGGCGTATATCAGCTTCGCAGCCCTGATGTCCGCATTGAGCTTGCCTGTAGTCACATAGGAAATGCCCTCTGTCGTCTTGTTTTCACCGGGGTTCAGCACATTTACCGCGCTGGCCGCATACTTGTACGCCGTGGGAACAACGCCCTTGGTGGTCTTCTTCAGGTTCACCTGAATCTTGGTGACAAACGTCTCCTCTGTGCCATCCACATAAGACACTGTATACTCCACGAAACCGATGAAGTCATTCTTTCCCCAGCCTTCCTGTTCTGCTATTGCCCGGGTTTCGTACTTACCTTCACTAAGTTCATGACTATATGTCTTAAGCTCAAGGCATCCATTGTTGAGGCCAAAGCCCGTTCTAAACTTATTTACATTTCCGCCAAAGTTCGCGTTATAGAGTTTCGTAAACGCAACGTTTTCAACGCCGCTTTCCTTGGCCGTAAGCGGTGCGCTGAATGCATCCCTCGTGGACAGGGTGTACTTTGTATTGAGCTTATAGCTCTTCTTAAGCGCCGTCGTCTTGATCTTCACAGTGTTGGAAGTCTTGGTAAGCGCCTTGCGATCCCTGTCAAGAAATACGAATGCAATGGAAGCGCCCTTCTTTAATTCCGGCTTATCATTACCCTCCTCCGCTAACAGATTCAGGTCAAAGGTAAATTCTTTATCCGTAACATTCAAGGTCGTTTCTGTATTATCAAGGCTCCGATACAGTTTTTCCGTATCAGCCTCGTTATTCTGGACGGAAACCTGTACATATCTGGCTCCTTCCACAGCCTTATTCATGGTAAAGCTCAACTTCTGTTCAGAACTAACCGCATAAAGCTTCGTCCCTTTTTTCAAGCTTACCTTGGGCGCCGCTGCTTTCTCATCAAGATCAGGAATTTCGATCTTATACTTGCCTACTTCTTCGCTCCCTTTTTTCAGGGTGATCTCTGCCGGATTCTTGTTTACGATCACATCAAGAGCCAGGCTCCCATTGTACTTCTTTACGGTCTTTGCGCCTGTTGCCGACAGGACATAATCGTAAATGCTGGCATTTTTGCTCAATTCCTTTTTGTCTTTATCCGCCACGCTTATTGTAAGTACGGTACCTGCCGGCACCTCCGACAGCTTAACCGTCTTACCTTTTTCCAGCTCCCCTCCACTATCCTGCTTTGTCTCCCAGACAACTGTTACGTCATCCTTGAGCACGCTGTTATCGTATACGATATCGAACTTATTGCTCGTCACGCTCGTCTTGCTGCCGTCAGTTGCTGTCGCCTTGAATACAAGATTCTTTCCAAGTTTGCTGACTGTAATGTAATTGCTGTTGTCATCCTCGCGGCAAATGCTGGTTCCCTTGGCAGGTGTCAGGGTATAAAGCGCAGGGTCAACGATATCGTCAGACAAATAATATCCGCCAACTGTATTTCTGCCCTGCTGTACAACAACTACTTCTGCCCCATCCTGTAACTCATTGATCGGAAGCTTAGTTCCATCGGAGGGTACTAAATTCTCATATTTCTTTTTCTCAGAATCATACTTTACAACCGCTACTTTTCCGAAAGCAGCCGCTGTCTCTGTCACCTCGAAGCTTACATAGTCCGCAGCCTTGTTACCCGCATAATCCGCAGCCTTTACCCGAACCGTGTACTTCTTCGCTTCTTCACCCTTTTGGAGCCGATAAGATTTATCAATCTTGATGGTTCCGTTTGCCACCGTGATGCCCGGCACTGTTATTGCAGGAACATCCGTATCCTCACTCTCAACCAAATCGTAAGTTACTTTTTTCGTCTTAGGCGCCGCCGACTTATTACCGTCGTTGTATGTAACTGCGATCTTTGCTGTAGCCGCACTGTTTGTCTTTCTGTAGATTTTCTCCGGAGCAGTCGCATCAATGTTATAAATGCCCTGTACAACCGTTATCTGAACGGAAGCCGTCGCCTGCACAATGCTGTTTTCCATGCTGTCGGAGCCTTTATTGTAGGTCGTCCTCGCCTTGATGGTGTACTTGCCCGGTTTCGCATTGCCCTCGGCACATACCTTCACCTTCAGGTCGTCACCAAGGATCGCTGTCTCATGACCGTCGCCATACACATATTCACCCTCGGCATTTACCACAGCGAGACCAGTCGGAATATCATAAATCTCTACGTCAATTCCGCTGTTATAGCTTGCGTTCTTGCCGAAATCAACGGTCGCCACAGGCTGCGCGCCCTGACCTGTATAGAGGGCGGAAGCCGCCTTTTCCTTCTTCATGGTGATCTTGTCGGCATAGTAAGGCTTTCTGGTCGCAGGCTTTAATACAGTCGATTTCTGACTCTTGGCAATCTCGGTTCCGACAGGCTTAGTATTCTCCTCGTCTCCCCACGAGCCGTCATTGTTATACAGGAATAACTGTGCCGTCACCTCGAATGTGTTCTTGTCGCCACTTCCAAGAGGCTTGTCAATCACTTTGAAGGTGAATCGAGTCGTCTGTCCGTTCGCTTCTACATACTTGGTCTTGTCAACGTCTGCGCCCTTCGCATTGACTTCATAGAAGAACAGTGCCTTTTCATCATCGGCCGCCAGAGCCATGCCCTTAGGCGCCGTTATGTCTAAAATCAGTTCCGTATCTGTCGCGCTGACCAGTTTCAAAGTCGGCTTAGCCGTTACCCACGCAGGAGCCTTCGTCTCTAAATTCACCGATGCCACTTCTGCGCTATTCATATCGTTTATTATTACAATATTTCCCGCGTCGGATGTTTCCTTAACACTTGCCCTCGTCGTCACAACCAGACTGCCGTCTTCAACTGTAACACCCAAGATGCTGGAGTTGCTTGCAGCCAAAACATCCGCGCCTGCCTCGTCCTTCTCTTTAATGTGCGCAGATAAGCGGTCCTTTGACAGTTTGTTGTCAAGGGTGAGCGCATATTTCACTTTCGTGCCGATCTGCTGTGTGATCCTGTCGCCTGTCGCGCCTTTAATGGTAACCCTCTCAATTTTAGGCGCCACTTTAAGAGTGATCGTGTCGACAGGTTCCGTGGCATCAGCCGCCGCATAAAGTCCCACCTGCAGGGTCTTGCCACTCGCTTCCGCAGTCACCTGCAGCGTCCACGGCCCACTACCACCTTGGGAAGTCGCTGCGATCGCAGTAGAATCCGTACCGTTTTCTTTTACTGTTACTTTGGCAATTACGAATGCAGTCCCATCAGCCTTTTTGGCGCTGAGATCATAGTTGCTGCCGGGAGCCACATTGTAAATCCCCTTGCTGTCAGGTATGATTTCTCCCCAACCATCATCCTCATTAATATTTCCCCCCAGCACTGCCTTCTCATAGCTGGCAGTACCGTCGATGGTAAGCGTGTAGTCGTCCGCAATCTCGTCAGCTACTGTAAACGTTGATGTGCCCTTCGCTTCATCAATCGGCTGTTCCGCCGCGGCGTCTGTGCCTTTCTGGAGGGCAACCTTGCTAAGCTGCATATTCTCGGATAAAGGACTGATGGTCAGCTCAACTTTGGTGTCTTTGGGCGCGTAGATTTTATTTCCATACAGCCCCTCATCACCAAGCCGATCACCAAATACAATCAGATTTCCCTTATAATTACTCTCCGCTCTCACGGCCGAAGCGAATATTCCGACCGAATCCCAGTTTGCTCCGCCCTGCCAATCTAAGGTAATCTTTCTCATTCTGAGCACCCTGATCTCCAGGTTCTCATGAAGCTTTTCATCCGGGATGCGATAGCCCAGATTTCCCTCCTCATATATGCTGGTCCATACATCATCTGCACCTTCGCCGCGGTACATCACCTCGATCAAATCATCCGCGTTTTGCTTTCTAACGCGCACATAGGCTCTCTGTTCCGGGTCTTCAATGGAATAAGGCACGTCTTTAGTAAGCGAAGTTTCAGTTCCGTCATTCTTCACAGAATATATAGATACCGTCGCCGCCTCCGACTCCGCAAGGGAAATCCTCTTGGTTTCCGCCTGTGCCTCTGTATCCGCACTAAGAATAGAAGCGTCTTCCTCGGTTTCCTCTGCGGTATCATCCGTAGGCGCCTCTTCTTCCGGCGTCTCTATAGTCTCTTCTTCAACGTCGGGTGTCTCCTCCTGATTTTGATTTTCATCGGAATTATTCCCCTCATCAATAACAGGTGTTTCGTCACCCTCCGTACTTTCTCCCTGCTCGTCGTCTGTGGTGTCAGAATCGCCCGAAATATCGGTATCATCTGCATCCTTCACATCTTGACACGCATAATTATTAAGATTTTCTTAATTTTGAAAATCCCAGTATTTATAAGGTTTTGCGTGATTCCGATTCAAAATATCATTCGCAATATTGGCTTGTAAAAATCGCAATTAAGTCTACTAAGCCCGATTTGTCACTAATTTGTTACTAATTAAATTTTTATTAAATCGCAAAACTCGCGCGGACAGTGGGATGGTAACGGTTCCGCTCTTTGAAAATTTGTCGCTAATTTGTTACTAATACGGAAATTGCGGATGTTATTGCATGATTATGCGGCTATACGAAAATTGACGGTAAACCACAATGTAACAGGTGGTATGAAACGGCAGGACGATAACGCCGGAAAAACCGGCGCGCTTCCTCGAAAATCAAAGGCGTGCGGCCGGTTGGTGGGAGAGTGGGTGTTATAAAACGATAGGACGATACTTTTATTTCGCTGCTTCGCTGCCTACGCGGTTAACCAAAGGCAGACCATTTTCCAGTGCATAAGCGTTTTCCAGAGTGACCTTTGCAATCGCCTGCATAGCCTCCTTTGTGAAAAATCCCATGTGCGACGTAATCAGTACGTTTGGAAATGTCATCAGTCTGGCCAGATTTTCGTCCCGCATGATCTCATTGGACTTATCCTCATAGAAAATACCTTCCTCCTCCTCATAAACATCCAGACCCACGCCGCCAAACTTTCCATCCACAAGCCCGTCAATTAGTGCATCCGTATCGATCAGCGCACCTCGGGAAGTGTTGACCAGATACACGCCGTTTTTCATCTTGGCAATGGTGTCCGCGTTAATCAAATGCTTTGTCTCAGAAGTCAGAGGACAGTGCAGCGAGATGATGTCGGCACGCTCCATCAATTCCTGCACGGATACATACTCCACATCCAGCTTTTTATTGGGATAAGGATCATAAGCCACCACTTCCATGCCAAAACCATTGCAGATACGGATCATGGCCTGGCCAATTTTTCCCGTGCCCACAATACCGGCCGTCTTACGGTACATGTCCACGCCCATCAACCCGTGCAGACTCATATTAAACTCCCTTGTTCTGTTATAGGCTTTATGGGTATAACGGTTTACGGTCATCAGCATGGTCATGGCAAACTCTGCCACCGCCTCCGGAGAGTAGCTGGGCACCCGCAGAACCTGAATTTTATCTTCGGCTGCTTTCACGTCCACGTGATTAAATCCCGCGCTCCGCAGGAGAATCGCCTTTACATGCATGTCATAAAGCTGGTCAATCATCCCGGCATTCACATAATCATTCACAAAAATACAGACCGCGTCAAATCCTTTTGCAAGAGAAACTGTTTCCTCGTGAAATGGCACTTCGTAAAAGCGGATATCAAATCCGTAATCCTTTCCCATAGGCTCAAACCAGATTCGGTCGTAAGGCTTTGTGCTAAAAAATGCAATTTTCATAAATTTTACCTCCACTTTTCATCATGATAATAAGTATATACAAAAAACCGCCTTGCCATCCAGCGTCAGCGGTTATCTGCTCTATTTTTGCATTTTAATTTTCTCAGGAAGTCAGATCCCTGAAAAAATTACGGATGCTTTCCTTAATGCTTTCCCAAAACCCTTCCTTTGCGCTTTCCACCGCGTCCCCAATGGCTTCGTCAGCCTGTTCCACAACATCGCCCAGCTTTTCGTCGGCCTGTGCCACAACGTCGTTCAGTTTCTCATCCGCCTGCGCCACCGCCGCCGAACCGTATTCTTCATACATATTCTTCACCTGGCCGACAAGTTCCTCAGCGCCGGTTTCAATATCCTCTACGGCGGTTTTCTCCCCATTGTACAGTTGCGTAAGCGTGAGAGCCGCCACGCACAGAATCGCCAGCAGGCACAGTACGCTCATAAATTTTTTCATAGTTGTCTCCATGGGTAAAGCGAACATGCTTGCATGTTCATTTGTCCCTCAAATCAAGGTTGAAAGCTTTTCTTTCAACCTTCCTCCGTTCCGAAGCGTCACAAATTCAAGGTTAGGTGACATTCTGCAGCACAAAACGGTAAATATCTCCATAAACATCCTGCCGGTCAGCCTCGTTCAGAATTTCATGCCTGTCACCGGGATAAAGCTTCAACTGCACATACTCCATGCCCAGAGTCTCAAAAGAACGGAACACCTTCTCCACGCTTTTTCCGAAGTCGCCCACCGGGTCATCCTGTCCCGAAACGAAGAGGACGGGGAGGTTTTTTGGCATCTGCGCGAGTTTTTCCTCGTCGTATAGGTTTAAAATCAGGCGCATCAGTGTCTGGAACCCATTGGCCGTAAAGACAAAATCACACAGCGGATCCGACTGAAAGGCTTTCACGTTCTCCGGATTCACGCTGACCCAATGACCGGAATCCTCGGGTCCTGCCTGAAATTTCCGATTATATACGCCAAAGAGTGCCTTGTCCATACCTTTGCATACATATTTGGAGCCAAGCACCGCACTCAGAAAGGACGCCTGCAGCCACCCGAGCCGTACAGCCCTCTTCGGCTGCATACCCGTTCCCATAATGATCGCCCCGTCGATGCCGTTTCCGTATCGGGTCAAATAATTGCGCAGGATAAAGGAGCCCATGCTGTGTCCCAGAATAATATAGGGAATGCCGGGGTACTGCTCCTGCATCATTTTTTTCAGCCTGTGTTCGTCCCGCACAAGCACGGTGGCCGCATCTTCTTTACAAAAATAGCCGCGGATTTCACCCTCCTTTACGGAAAGACCATGCCCCAGATGGTCATCGCCTACCACAAGGATGCCCTTTCCAGCCATGAAACGGGCAAATTCTTCGTAGCGGCCGATATGCTCAGACATGCCGTGTACGATCTGTAAAATGCAGATCGGCTTTTCTGTCTCCGGGCGCCATTTTACCGCATGAAGTTTGTGTTCGCCGTCCCGCGAGCCAAAGTAAAATTCCTCTTTTTCTATCATGATTCTCCTTATTTTCAATCTGCCCCAAAACGACTTGCCAATAGGGTGCAACGGCACGTGCTGTACCTTTGGCATATTCCGCATTCCCAAAAATCTGCCGTACAACAATTACCATTTCGCGCTACAATCTTATCATCAAGAGCCCTGACACCAGATTAAATGATTAACAAATCTCCGCGCCCGACGGCATAAACCGCTCTGGTGTCATAACAGCGAGGTTTCCTTCCTCGTCCGCTGCGCTCAAAATCATTCCCTCGGACATTTGTCCCGCAATCTCTCTGGGTTTCAGGTTTACAAGCACCATGACTCGTTTCCCGATTAACTCCTCCGGCTTATAATACTGCTTGATTCCGGAAAGAATCTGTCTTGTACCGCCGCCCACCTGTATCTTAAATTTTAACAGCTTTTTCGACTTGGGCACCTCCTCACAGGAGAGTACGAGTCCTACCTGAAACTGACATTTATCAAAATCATCATAGGTGATTTCCGCCTTCGGCTCAAGTTCCACAAACTTTTCGTCCATGCCCGGCGCCGCATCTGCATTTTCAGTCGTTTCTCCGACACCCGCCGCCTGCTTTCTTTCGGCAAACATAGCCTCTACTTTTTCCGTCACTTCCGCAAGATCCTGCCTTGCAAAAAGGATTTCCGGCGTCTGCGTCACCTGTGTCCCGGAAGGGTAGAGGGTGGATACGGTCGCAGTATCCTGATCAGCCGCGCACTTTTCCAGTACCGCAAAGTCAAGCAACGGCGCGTTCATCTGCTCCGAAATCCGCTTGGCGGTTTCTGGCATAAACGGTTCCAGAAGGGAAGCCCCCACCATGATTGCATTAGAAAGATTATAAAGCACAGTCGCCAGTCTGTCCTTTTTTGTCTCATCCTTTGCGAGTGCCCAAGGCATTGTCTCGTCAATATATTTGTTGCTGCGCTTAAAGAGCGCAAAAATCTCCGTGATCGCGTCCGCCACACGCAGGTCGTCCATCTTCTTAATGACACGGCTGTATGTGTCCGTCAAAACGCGGAACAGATCGGCATCCACATCCTCCGCGCCTGCATCCACGCCCGTCTTTGTATTTTCTACCGTGCCGCCAAAATATTTGTTACTCATGGAAATCGTGCGGTTCACCAGATTCCCCAGCGTATTTGCCAGATCGGAATTCATGCGCTCCACCATCAGATCCCATGTGATCACGCCGTCATTCTCAAAAGGCATCTCATGCAGCACAAAATAGCGCACCGCGTCCACCCCGAAGAACTCGATTAGATCGTCCGCATAAATCACATTTCCCTTGGACTTGCTCATCTTGCCGTCCCCCTGCAAAAGCCAGGGATGTCCGAAAATCTGCTTCGGCAGCGGCTCGCCCAGCGCCATCAGGAAGATGGGCCAGTAAATTGTGTGGAAACGGATAATATCCTTGCCGATCAGATGCAGATCCGCCGGCCACAGCTTTTTATACTGCTCAGCGCTTGCACCATCCGCATCATAGCCGATGCCGGTGATATAATTGGTCAGCGCATCCAGCCAGACATAAACCACATGCTTATTGTCAAAATCTACGGGCACACCCCATGTAAAGGATGTGCGGGACACGCACAAATCCTGTAAACCCGGCAGAAGAAAATTATTCATCATTTCATTCTTGCGGGACACCGGCTGGATAAACTCCGGGTGCTCGTTGATATGCGCGATGAGCTTGTCCGCATATTTACTCATTTTGAAGAAATATGCCTCCTCCTTGGCCGGCTTCACCTCTCTGCCGCAGTCGGGGCACTTCCCGTCCACAAGCTGAGACTCCGTCCAGAAGGACTCGCAGGGGGTACAGTAAAGGCCCTCGTAAGCACCTTTATAAATATCCCCCTGCTCGTAGAGCTTTTTAAAAATCTTTTGTACCTGTTTCTCGTGAAAATCATCGGTAGTACGGATAAACTTATCATAGGAAGTATTTAACGCATCACAGATCCGTCGGATTTCTCCTGCCACCTTATCTACATAGGCTTTTGGCGTAACGCCCGTCTCCTGTGCTTTTAACTCGATCTTTTGTCCGTGCTCGTCCGTACCCGTCTGGAAAAACACGTCATAGCCGTCTTTTCTCTTAAAACGGGCAATGCTGTCCGCCAGCACAATCTCATAGCTGTTACCGATATGGGGCGTGCCGGAGGTGTAGGCAATCGCCGTTGTAATATAATATTTTCCCTTGTTCATAATACGCTTCCTTTCCGCTTTCCTTCTATTGATAAAGTCTAACGTAAAGGGGCGTGATTGTCAATTCCCGCGGGGGTTTTCTCAGTAAAACAGCATGCCGCCGCTGCCTTTCACCACCGTGCCCGCAGGCATACCAGTAATGTGGTAAAGCGCGATTCTCACGTTATATCCGTTTCTGAAATATTTCCTGTGATAAAGCTGCGAAAGCTTCTGGCAGCTGCTCACCGAGAAAACGGGGTCAGCTCCCGTATGATCGCCCTCAGAGTTGGTCGTAACCACATAAGCAATGGCTGTGGACACATCCTCGGGAAGCGTATAGGCAGAGGAGATGGAATGCTTCGTCGTACCGCCACCGCTGTTTCCCGGGGCCTTGGATGCCTCCTCCAGCATTTCCGCCATGTCAGCTCCTGTGCCAAGCTTTAACTTTCCATTGACCCATGCCGCCGTTCCGGCAGACAAATTTCCCACGTCTGCCGGCTGGATGCTGATCGGCTCCGCACCGTCCGAATAGCTGGTATCGAGCGTCCCGTCCGCCTTTTTGTAAAGTTTTGTTCCTGCGGGATATCCGTAAGCCGCAGGATCGGTAGGTATGCTCTGGCTTACCGCAATTCCCTCCAGAATGGTTGTAAAATCCAGCGAGAGTGGATCTACCTCTTCCCCTGCCTGCGGCTTTTTGTGCACCGCGTACATGCCGTCCGCGCTCGTCATTGCCACATCGCCGTTCGAATGGGTCAGATAAGTTCCCATAACTCCCAGCTGCTTGACTGCCCGCACTTTAAACAAGTCGAGCTGATCCGCCAGCGTATAAAAATCCGCCGAATCAATCACCACGCTGCCCTCTGTGCCCTTGTAGCGGATTACGCCTTCGGAGTGCAGCTCCGCTTTTGTGGCGGAGGGGTTCTCCGCCGCCGTTGCCGCCATACATGTGCTGACTGCTAAAGTCAATACCGCTAATAATGATATTATTTTTTTCCTCATATCTGCCTCCCTGTTTTGTTGTCCTGTTTTTTATGTGCTGTGTAAAACCCGATTCCTCTATAACCGGGTATTTCCTGCGTAACAATTGCATTCTTCCAATCAAGCTTCTCGACTGTTTTCGATTTCCCCTCCACGCCTGCGGTTTTGCATGTCTCCTGCGACGCCGCTGTTTCCTCATCAGAAGAGTCATCGCTGCTTTCCGCATTTCCGCTTCCGTGGCCTGTTTCTTCCTCGGAAGAGTCATTGCCTGCTCCCGCGTTTCCATTTCCGCCGCTGGTTTCTTTGCCGGAAGAGTCATTGCCTGCTCCCGCGTTTCCGTTTCCGCTGCCGGTTTCTTCCTCGGAAGAGTCATCTCCTGCTCCCGCGTTTCCGTTTCCGCTGCCGGTTTCTTCCTCGGAAGAGTCATTGCCTGCTCCCGCGTTTCCGTTTCCGCTGCCGGTTTCTTCCTC
>ERZ779637.517-NODE-517-length-24451-cov-5.064437_pt1 | contig 24451 bp, 19 predicted proteins | sample MGYA00514196_ERZ779637 | MGnify/ENA primary metagenome ERZ779637 (study PRJEB29562, sample SAMEA4376700) | mouse gut metagenome | isolation source: Cecum | study: EMG produced TPA metagenomics assembly of the A DSS colitis mouse model was used to assess the...
TCTCTGTCTCATCAAAATTTGGAACAAAATCCACAACATCCTTATCGAGATCTGCCAAAATTGCTTCCTGAGAAATTTTTTGAAGTCTTGCCTCTGTATATCGCATGGCAGCAGCGCCATCTCCTTCAATATTGCCAAAATTACCATGACCGTCAATCAAGGGAATCCCTTTCTTAAAATCCTGTGTAAGAACTACCAGCGCATCATAGATGGAACTATCTCCATGTGGGTGATATTTACCCATTGTGTCTCCAACAATACGAGCACTTTTTCTATATGGGCGATCATATCGTATCCCCAACTCATGCATATCATACAAAGTACGCCGCTGCACTGGTTTTAACCCATCTCTAACGTCTGGCAGTGCTCTAGCGATAATGACACTCATGGCATAGTCGATAAAAGACCGCTGCATGGTCTCTGAATACTCAGTTTTTATAATTCTTTCTTCCATAAGTTAATTTACTCCTTATTATATATCATAACCTTTCAAAATCTCCCTGACTCCAAAAATCTATACATCAAGTTCTGCCTCTGTAGCATGTTCATAGATAAAAGTTCTTCTAGGAAGGACATCGGTTCCCATTAGCAGCTCCGTAATTTCTGATGCCATACGTGCATCTTCAATCTCTATCTGTTTTAACATTCTAGTTTCCGGGTTTAATGTTGTCTCCCAAAGCTGCTCGGCATCCATCTCTCCTAATCCTTTATATCGCTGCAATGTAAATGCTCCTTTGTGCTTTTTGCGATACCTTTCAAGCGCTTTATCATCATACAGATATTCTTCTTTTCCCTTTGCTGGCATAGCCTTATACAATGGAGGCATCGCGATATAAATATGCCCCTCATAGATTAGCTCTGGCATAAAACGATAAAAAAGCGTGAGTAACAGATTGCTAATATGTGCTCCGTCTACATCCGCATCTGCCATAATAACAATCTTATCATACCGAAGCTTAGAAATATCAAAATCATTGCCATAGCCTTCTGAAAATCCACAGCCAAAAGCATTGATCATCGTTTTAATCTCAGCATTTGCGAGAACCTTGTCAATGCTTGCCTTCTCCACATTCAATATTTTTCCTCTAATTGGCAATATTGCCTGATAATTTCTATTGCGAGCAGTCTTTGCGCTGCCGCCAGCAGAATCTCCCTCCACAATAAAAATCTCACATTTACTATAATCTTTCGATTCGCAGTTTGCCAACTTTCCATTGGAATCAAAAGAAAACTTTTGTTTAGAAAGCATATTCGTCTTTGCCTTCTCCTCTGTCTTGCGGATTTTTGCAGCTTTCTCTGCACAAGAAATCACATTTTTTAACACTTCAACATTTCTGTCAAAATAGCGTGGAAGCTCATCGCCTGTAACTTTACTGACTGACTTTGCAGCATCTTGGTTGTCCAGTTTTGTCTTGGTCTGTCCCTCAAATCTAGGAGCAGGATGCTTGATAGAGACAACTGCTGTCATGCCGTTTCGCACATCAGCTCCTGTAAAGTTTACATCTTTTTCCTTTAAAATATTTAATTCACGCGCATAATTATTGATAATCGTAGTGAACATGGTCTTAAAACCAGTTAGATGTGTACCGCCTTCTGCATTGTAAATATTATTGCAGAAGCCAAGTACATTCTCATGAAATTCATTTACATACTGAAATGCGCACTCTACAGTGATCTCCTCACTAACCCCTGTGAAATAAATAATATCATGCAATGCCTCTTTATTTTTATTTAAGTCTTTCACATATCCAATAATCCCTTCTGGTTCAGAGTAAGTGATTGTCTCTGGTTCTTCTCCGCGCAAGTCAGAAAAAATGATGGTGAGCTTTGGATTCAGATATGCGGTCTCGTGAAGCCGGCTTTTCACATCTTCTGCCTTAAACCGTGTCTTGTCAAAAATGGAAGGGTCTGGAGTAAAATTAATTGTCGTTCCGGTTTCCTTTGTCTTGCCAATCACAGGTAAAAGCCCATCTATCAGTTCTACAATGGGACTTCCATATGCATATTTATCCTGATGAATCTGACCATCGCTTTTTACAGTGACTGTGAGTTGTGTAGAAAGCGCATTTACCACAGAAGATCCTACACCATGTAAACCGCCACTGGTCTTATATACATTATTATCAAATTTACCACCTGCATGAAGCGTCGTAAAGACAACACGCTCTGCACTGACACCTTTTTGATGCATTCCTACTGGAATTCCTCTGCCATTATCTGATATTGTGGCAGAACCATCTTTTTCAAGTATAACTCTTATCTCACTACATGCACCTGCAAGATGTTCATCCACAGAATTATCTACGATTTCATATATTAAGTGATTCAGTCCTTTGGTAGACACACTTCCTATGTACATGCCAGGTCTTTTCCTGACAGCTTCAAGTCCCTCCAAAACGGTTATGCTGGAGGCATCATATACATTCTTATCCGTCTTTGCCATTGCGCAACCACGCCTTTCTCTCCTATTTTATAAATCAAAAATTTCGACTTTTAGAGTATACCACATTTTTACAACATTGCAAATACTTTTCAAGAAAATTTCAAACATACGTTTTATACCGTTCAAAAATATTATTTTTCCTGCATTATTTTAAATACAACCATTGCAAATGAAAAAAATTTGTATACAATAGTAATTAGAAACATAAGCAAGTCCTCTAAACATCATGGTGTAAACGCTTTCATAAACAGGCTGCAAAAATTAAAAGAAAAGGAAGGATTAAAACTATGTATGGATTTGGTACAATGATTGACCAACTGAAAAAAAACCCCAAGACAATTGTCTTCACAGAAGGGACAGACCCGCGTATTCTTGAAGCTGCTTCCCGCCTTCTGGCAAGCAGTTTCCTTCATCCGATTCTCGTGGGCAATGAGGAAGATGTTTTGAGTGCTGCAGAAGAAGCTGGCTACAACATCCGTGGCGCGCAGATTATAGACAGCAACCATTATGACCGGTTTGACGAGATGGTTGAACGCTTCTGTGAACTTCGCAAAGGAAAAGGCATGACACCAGAAGAAGCAAGAAAAACTTTATCTCAGCCAAACTATTTTGGTACAATGCTGGTAGAAATGGGGGTTGCAGATTCACTCCTTGGCGGCGCAACATATTCCACAGCAGATACTGTTCGCCCTGCCCTTCAGATAATCAAGACAAAACCTGGCAACAATATTGTATCATCCTGCTTTATTCTTGTACGTCCCGGTGCAACAGGTGAAAACGAAGTGCTTGCCATGAGTGATTGCGCCATCAACATCAATCCTACAGAAGACGAGCTTGTTGAAATCTGTGGTGAGACGATTGAATGCGCTAAAATCTTTGGCGTGGACCCAAAAGTTGCATTCCTTAGCTACTCTACACTTGGCTCTGGCAAAGGTCCTGATGTAGAAAAAATGAGAAATGCTGCTTTGAAAGCAAAAGTAAAATATCCAATGACCCCCATTGAAGGCGAACTGCAGTTTGACGCTGCCGTTTCTCCACGTGTAGCGCGTACAAAATGCCCGAAATCCGCAGTCGCAGGCCATGCCAACACTTTTATCTTCCCTGATCTTAGCTCTGGAAATATGGGCTATAAGATTGCGCAGAGAATGGGTAATTTCGAGGCCTATGGACCGATTCTTCTCGGTCTGAACGCGCCAGTCAACGACCTCTCCCGCGGGTGCAATGCGATTGAAGTGTATTCTATGGCAATTATTACAGCAGCGTTGGTGTAAACATAGATCTATGTATCAAATAAAAAAGCAGACTTTTGTCTGCTTTTTTATTTGATACCATTATCTACAGTTCTTATGCACTCAATAGTGATAAAATATTTTGTGTATTGTTGTTTGCCTGGCTTAGTATAGATTGTCCTGCCTGTGTCAATATATTATTATTAGAATACTTTACCATCTCATCTGCCATATTGGTATCACGAATTTTAGATTCTGAATCGGTTGTATTTTCAACAATATTATCTAAGTTCAAAGAGGTATGTTCCAAACGGTTTTGATATGCGCCTATGCGGCTTCGATTAGAAGAAATTACATGTAGTACATCTGTCAAAACATCAATCGAGGTTGTTGCAAGATCTTCTGTGAGAACACTGACACTATTGATCTTTAAATTCTCATTTTTAAAAGTAGGCATCTTCATAATTACCTTATTTGTGCCATCTGCATCTGCCCCGGCGTGTATCGCAAGCTGCTGTGAGGTAATTTGTCCAACTTTAGGAGGCACTGGCTTATTTGTGTCCATTTTTACAGTTTCTAGCTCTCCTGTATCACTTCTTGGTGTTACGCTAAAGGTAGAACTGCCAGCACCAGGAGAATAAGAGCCATCAACGGAATCAAGAATATAAAGTTTTCCTGTTCCCTTTTTGTAAGCATATCCAACAAGATCTTGTGTCAAAAGAGAGTGTGGCTCGTTCATTCCTGCTTGTTCAATTACATCCACAAGGGACTCACAAATTACTTCTCCCAGCGATTTACTCTTATCCTTCTCATACCTATTCCAAATGTCATTCAGATCTATTCGTACTTGTTCTTTAGAATCAGAAGGATTGGGAATAGCAGGCGGAAGTGGAAGCTGATGATAATCATAAGAGATACCATTTGGAGAAGTTCTGGCATCTTTTGTTACATTTGATACAAACTTTATGCCAGCATACAAATCACAATAGCAACAAGAACTGTCAAATCCCTGACCATTCAATTTTGCGATAAATTCTTCTCGTGAATTTGCTTCAAAATCTGTAAAGTCAATCCATGCACAATTGCGCTTCCTTTTAGCTCCAGAATATGGCGTACTAGTTGTCACCCAATCAGCGCTGTTATAAATATCTTCATCTAGTGCATCACCAAAATTGCTTCCCTCAAATGCTGTGATACCCTCCACTAAATTAATACCTATTCCCGAGCCAATTGGTGCATACGCAATCTCACTTCCTGCCAATGCTTGAAAAGGTTCATCTCCCCTAAAAATATAAACTTCATTAAATTTTGTGGTGTTAATAATTCTGCCAAATTCCTCTACAATATTATTTATTTCCATCTGAATATAAGAGCGGTCGTCTGCTGAATTTGTTCCATTCGCAGCTTGTACACACAATTCATTCATCCGATTTGTCATGTCATGCATCTCCGCCATGGCACCGTCAGCAACCTGGCATAATGATATCCCATCCTCAACATTTTCTTTCGCTTTTGTAAGCCCTCTAATTTGCTTGCGCATTTTTTCCGATATACTCAATCCCGCTGCATCATCTGCCGCACGATTGATCCGATACCCACTTGAAAGCTTTTCTACCGATTTTGAACCTATTTTCTGTACAATATTTAGTTGTCTGTTCGCATTTAATGCTGAAATGTTATGTTGTATTATCATTATCTGCACACTCCTTAACTTCCTTGTTTGAATGTTGCATACAGCAAAGCGTTTCATCTTTACACTGCACCGCACTATAAACTTCCTTATTTATAATGTTTCCCGAAATATTTCACAAAAAATATTACTTCGTTTTATACCACCTCCGCAAAAAAGACTTGAAAGCATTTACATCTACAAAAATACTTTAAATTTGCTAACATAAATACTATTCTATTATAGTATATCGGCAGTATTTTTAAAATATTTATCAAATTATATATATTTTTTATACAATTCAATCAATTTTTTATATATACAATCATTTAGGGAGTTTTTCTTCCACTCACTCTTGCAATCCGCACAGATGTCCGTCAGCTTCTACTGATATTTTTTCTTTGGACAGATGTGAGCAACCTTCATTACATAGTTCCTCTCCATGTTCGTGTACAATCGAGTAGGGAAGGTTTATCTTCCCTCTACTCGCCGCGCGACCCGTGCGCCGCTTTAGCGGCTTATTTCCTCTGCACGGGTCTGTGCACAAAAAAAGCAGGTACTTCACCTGCTTTTTAACACACTTTATTATCTTAACTTCTTACAGCATGTCACTGCCAAAGAACCTGGGCCTATATGACATGACACACTCAGTGATAATGGGTCCATTGCAACAATCGGATAATCTGGAAATTGTGCTTGAACTTCTTCCCGAAAAATTTTTGCTGCCTCCTCATTTTGCGTATGGGCTATTGCCAAATAAATCTGATTGTCATGAGAAATCCCGCCAAAACGCTTTTCAATATCATTCTTAATAGCATTAATCATAATAGATTTTGCCTGATTTATAGTTCTTGCTTTTGCAAAGGCATCCAGTTTTTCCCCTTGTATTTGCAATACTGGTTTTAGGCGCAACAGTGTTCCAAGTGCGGCTGCCGCTGGCGTGATACGTCCACCTTTTTTCAGATAATAGAGCGTATCAATCATAATATAGATGCTAGAATTAAACTTATCCGCTTCTAGGGTATCCTTAATCTCACTGCCACTTTTTCCTTCTTTCATGAGTGCAATCGCATCAAATGTAGATTGCTTTTGTGTGACAGAAATCCGTTGATTGTTTACCACATGAACTTTTCCATCATAGTCTTGTGCCAACATTATAGCAGTCTGGCAAGAACCACTCAAGCCACTCGACATAGGAATATGCACTACTTCATCATTCTCCTTTAAAAGTTCGTCCCAAAGCCCTAGAATCGCCTCTGGAGACGGTTGCGAAGTAGAAATATCTGCATTCTGAGCAAGCTTCTGATAAAATTCATTCTGGCTAAGCGTGATTTCCTCATAGTAAGTCTCCCCATCAATCATAAAAGGCATTGGCAATACATGGATTCCAAGCTCTTTTGCCTGACTTTGTGTGATACCACTATTACTATCTGTAACAATTGCTATTTTCGACATATCATCCTATCTCCCTGTTATTATAAAATAGTTTTCCCTGTATATTACTTTTCATACAAGCTCTAAGGAACATAAAATTCCTGTCAAATATTAATAAACTCAACATTAGAAGCAACATTTGTCTCATAGTGCTTCCAAAATTCCTGATATTCTTCCGAATACTTTTCCTGGTGGATATAGGCATCATACAGCATAGCAGAACAACTTTGTGCTTCCTGAAGGATTTTAGCGTCCTGATAAATATCACCAAGACGAAATTCAAATTGACCACTCTGTCGAATACCAAATAAATCTCCTGGCCCTCTCAGCCTCATGTCTTCTGAGGAGATAAAAAATCCATCATTGGAACGATTTAATACCTGCAATCGCTCCATCGTATCATTCTGACTTGAACTAGAAATAAATATACAATAAGATTGGTCTTTGCCACGTCCAACACGCCCCCGAAGTTGATGTAACTGCGCAAGGCCAAAACGTTCTGCATTTTCCACCAACATCACCGTGGCATTTGGCACATTGATACCAACCTCAATAACCGTAGTAGAAACTAGCACATCAATATGATGCGCTGCAAATTCCTCCATAATAAAATTTTTTGCTTTTGAGTTCATCTGACCATGAAGATATTCCACACGCATCGTTTCTGGCAACGCTTTCTTTAATTTTTCTGTGTATTCTATCACATTTTCCAGAACTGGCATATCCCCCATAATCTCATCATTTGCCTCAACCATCGGGCAAATCACATATGCTTGTTTGCCGCTTGCCACTTCTTTTGCAATAAATTCATATGCTTTTTGTCGGTAATCTGTATTGACCACACAATTCTTAATTGGAAGCCTATTTGCTGGAAGCTCGTCCATCACCGAAATATCCAAATCTCCATATAAAATAAGAGCAAGTGTTCTAGGAATAGGGGTTGCACTCATAACTAAAATATGGGGCTGCATTCCTTTTAATGCCAGTGTCTCGCGCTGTTTCACACCAAAGCGATGCTGTTCATCTGTGATTACCAGACGAAGGTCATGAAAATCCACATCGTCTTGCAATAACGCCTGTGTCCCAATAATCACATTGCCAGTGCCAAGAACGATGCTCTCTTTGGCTCTGCGCTTCTCTCTTGCTGTCAGTGAACCTGTCAAAAGCACTGGTTTTAATGGCAACTGATAATTTTGTACCAATTCCAAAATAGACGCATAATGCTGCTTGGCAAGTACTTCTGTCGGTGCCATAAATGCAGCCTGATGTTGATTCATCACGCACATAAGTATTGCCAAAACTGCCACAATCGTTTTTCCAGAACCTACATCACCCTGAACCAGCCGATTCATTAGGCGAGTCGAACACATATCTTGTTCAATTTGTCGCCAAACCTGCTTTTGCGCTCTTGTAAGTTCATAGGGAAGCTTGCAAATTAAATCCTGACAAGCTTCAACGCATGTCATTGGCGCATCATTGATTTCCTGTGCTGTCAAATCCTTCAAAAACATAACAGATACAATAAAGAACAAAAATTCTTCAAACACAAGACGTTTTCTGGCAGCAGTCAGCACTTTATAATTTTCTGGAAAATGGATTCCTGTCACAGCGGTCTTCAAGTCAGGTAATTCATATCTTTGACGCACAGACACAGGCAAATAATCCTGTCCCCAATCCAGACAATCCACTGCCAGATGCATTGTTTTTGTGATGGCGGCGATCGTAAGTCCTTTCGTTGTTGAATAAACTGGGGTGAGCCGATGCACATTTTGCGCAAATTCCTGAGGACTTACAATCTTTGGCTGATCAAATGCAATTCGGTTGTTCTTTAATACAATGCGCCCTCGAAAAATATATTGTTTTCCGACCTGCAGACTATTTTTTATATAAGGCATATTAAAATAAATAATATCGCATGCACCACTGTCATCTTTAATTCGCACTGTAGTGATGGACATATTTTTCCTTATATGTACAGTCTGGGGAGCGTTGATAACCATGGCACGCACTGCATATACCTGATTCACTTTTAACTCCCCTATCTTCACAATATCACGCCACTCCTCATAATCTCTAGGATAATGTTTTATTAGATCATCAATCGTAAAGATATTTAGCTTATGATACAGTGTTGCTGTCTTATCACCGATGCCTTTTAATTCTGTGATCGAATCATTCAAATGCATCATAACGTCACTCCGCAGAGACAATATAAGAATAAATCGGCTGACCTCCAAACTGAAGTTCTACATCACAGCTTCCAAACTCTGCCCGAACCATATCGGCAAGTTTCTGAGCTTGATCTTCCTGAATGATATCACCATAGTAAATGCTTATCAGTTCATATTCATCTGACATCATTTTCTGAATCATATGAAATGCTACGTCTTGCAAATCTGTACCAACTGACAAAATTCCCTTATCGCCAATTCCCATAAAGTCACCCTGATGAATTTCTTTGTCATCAATCATGGTATCGCGCACCGCATATGTTACCTGGCCAGTTGCAACATGCTGTACTTCTTCTTTCATGACGGCCTCATTTTCCTCCACAGAAATATCTGGCACATAATTAATGATTGCTGTGATACCTTGTGGTACTGTCTTTGTCGGTATCACAATAATATTTTTGTCACTTGTCAACTGTTTTGCTTGGTTTGCCGCAAGAATAATGTTTTTATTGTTGGGAAAAATGAAAATATTATCCGCGTCAAGCTTTTCAATTGCGTTGAGCATATCTTCTGTGCTGGGATTCATCGTCTGACCACCTTCAATAATAGAATCAACGCCCAATGATCGAAAAATCTCATTCATTCCCTCCCCAATCGAAACTGCTATAAATCCTGTCTCCTTATGTCCAACTGCTGTATTATCCTCTGAAATTGGTACATTCTTTTCTGGAATCACTGTGCTCTGCATCTGCTTTTCCATCATATCAGAAACTTTTTCATCTCGCTCAAGACGCATATTTTCAATAATAATTGTTGTGAGTGAACCATACCGCAATGCCTTCTGCATCGCAAGTCCAGGATCATTTGTATGCACATGTACCTTGACAATCTCATCATCTGCCACAACCACTATAGAATCGCCAATTGAAGATAGATACTCCTTAAAATCCATCTCCTGCTTAATGTTAAACGGTTTACTTAGCATAATCAAAAACTGCGTGCAGTAACAAAACTTAATCTCCGCATTTGCCTGCGCCTCAATCGTAGATGGCATTTCACTTTGAGATGTTCCTTTTATGCCAGATTCTGATTTTCCAGAGATATCCAGAGATAAGTCTATCTCCTTACCCAGAAACGCATCATAAGCCCCTTTTAAAACTTCTACCAATCCCTGTCCGCCAGAGTCAACAACACCAGCTTGTTTTAGCACAGGAAGCATTTCTGGTGTTCGTGCGAGCACTGCATCTGCCTCTTTAATGATTTCACCAATAAATATCTCCAAATCCTTCTCGCCAGCCATTGCGAGGTCATTTGCACGCTTCGCTGCACCTTTTGCAACTGTTAGAATTGTTCCTTCCTTTGGTTTCATAACCGCCTTGTATGCTGTCTCAACTGCTTTCTCACAAGCGGATGCAAGAATCGCTACATTGATCTCATCATACTCTCGAATAACTTTTGTAAACCCTCTAAAAAGTTGTGACAATATGACACCGGAGTTTCCACGTGCGCCTCTTAAAGAACCTGACGAAATTGCCTTTGCCAGAGAAACCATATCTGGTTCTGCGATAGCTGCTACCTCCCTAGCAGCAGACATGATTGTCATCGACATATTAGTACCAGTATCGCCATCTGGAACTGGAAAAACATTCAATTCATTAATCCACTCTTTTTTATAGTCCAGATTTTTGGCTCCGGCAAGAAACATCTTTGATAACATTTTCGCATCGATTACATTTAATCCCACTTCAGAAATCCTCCTTAATCAATCACTCGAACGCCCTCAACAAAGATGTTGATGTTTTCGATTTCGAGACCTGTGAAATTTTCAACCTTGTACTTTACATTGTTAATTAGATTGTCACATACAGTAATAATACTCACACCATAAGCAACAATAACGTGAAAGTTAAGAAGCAATTTATTATTGACAATATTTACTGATATTCCATGCGTAATGCTTTCCTTCATCAAAAGCTTTACTAATCCATCCTTTACATTTACTGAAGCCATGCCAACAATTCCAAAACACTCTACTGCGACACTTCCCGCATATTGGGCAATCACTTCAGGATCAATATAGATATTCCCCATATGGGTATTCATAGATCCTTTCATAGAAATCCTCCTTCTATTATTTTATCATTCCATAATCAAATAGGATATTCTCCCTACTTGCCGCGCAAATGCTCACAAAATAAAAAACATTAATGTTATTATTATAACCGTTTTTTGGAAAAAAAGAAACATATATTTTTATAGATTTCAATGTTTACAAAAAAATTACATTTTTTATCAAAAAGAACTTGCCAAAAACCTATTTTTTTGATAAGATACAAATGTTGTGAGTCGAATGACTTAGTTTAGTCGAGGAGGTGCTAACGATGGCAAAATGTGATATTTGTGGCAAAGGCGTTCATTTCGGTAATAACGTAAGCCATTCTCATAGAAGATCCAATGCGATTTGGAATTCCAATGTAAAGAGTGTAAAATGCAAAATAAATGGAGCTGCTAAGAGAATGCATGTATGTACAAGATGTCTGCGTTCTGGAGCTATTGAAAGAGCATAATTAAAATCATAGTTATATTATCAAATAGGGGGAAGATAAATCTTCCCTCTATTTTTGTGTAAAATGTAGGCTGCCATTGTATAAGTTCTCTCCGCGCCCATGTACAATCGAGTAAGGAAGAATCCTTCCTCTACTCGCGTTGGACACCTTTCAGCTTTTGATGACAAATTTCACTTGGGTGCCGGTGTATATAAAAAGAGTTGGTACTAGTTAACTTTCATAGTACCGACTCTTTAAATTTTCATATTCTGTTTGAATTAAAAGCAACGTTTTTGTATCACCACACTTGTTATCAGGGTGAAAAATCTTCAATAATTCCTTATAGCGTTTACGCAAAGCCATATCATTGTCAACTCCTCGAAAGAAGCTTGTACTCTCATAAGCACCTGACTCATATTGTGCATGTGTTGACTTAGAACCAGACATTCTCTGACGCCGGTATTTATTCTTTTCATGTTCAAAGTTTAAACGTTCACACTCTAACGCCTTCCGGTCAATCGCTAGTTGTTGATAGGCGTCCTCGATAATCTTCTGTTTCTTTGCAATAAAAATTTCATTGTCATCATATCGCTTTTGAATCGTCCTCTCACGCATGTCCAAAATATTTTTATCTCGCTCAAGTTTTCGTCTTAAATCTTGTAATTCGCGACTAAGCTCATGCAGCTCATCTCTTTTTGACTGAATTCTGACCTGCTCCTGAAACATCCAAGCTTTCATCTTCTTGATATCATCTGGATCTTCAGCCGCCATAAGCGCCTCATCAAAATCCAACATATTTACTACTCCCTTTTCAATCCAAATTCGTGTTTTATTCACTTACCTACAATCAAATAGATAATACCCCAAAATAATAAAAAATGCAATCAAAATTAACCCAATCCATGTACTACCAATAACAAGCATAAAAAGCATGCCGATTGCAATCCAAAACAAGGTATAACCTATTAATTTACACATCATGGTGCACCTCGGCACATCTTTCTTTATTATATGCACCGCGCGCCTAATTTATTTCCTACAATCCCTTAGATCCTTATTCCTCATAATCATACTCTGGAAACGCTGTGTTGATCACATCATCATCACTTGGCATTTCTTCCTTTTTTGTGGTAAAACGATCGATCAAATCTGGAACCATGTCAATGATCTTTGTCACTGTATCTTGATTTTTAATATTGACAAGTCTTACCTGTCCATTTTTAACCACAAGAACTGCACTTGGAGACATTTTCCCTGTCATTCCGCCTGCGCCACCACTTTTCTTCTCTTGGGAAGAAGCACCTGCTCCAACACCAAACGTCACATCAACCAATGGAATGATCGTTGTATCTCCTGCCTGTGTCGGCTCACCGACCACGGTTTTGGAAGAGAGAAAACTCTCCATTCCTTGCATCATGGAATTTACTACTTCATTAAAACTGTTATCAGACATTCTATAACTCCAAAATCAATTAATCCATTAGGCTTCCTCGCGCTTTAATTGTTTAAGCAGCCCCTTAATATCTCTATTAAAGAACAGAACACAAGCCGTCCGAACAAACACAAACACACTGATACGTCCCCGAAAAGAAAAATCTCCCTCCATAACCACCTTGTCAAACTCTGGCTGTATGTCTATACTTCCCAGATGAATTGGATAGAGCATTCCCCAGACCGCAAGCACTTCTCCCATCACTGCGGGATCATCAAACCCCAAATGCAAATTTACCTGAAAATTGCGTGGGGATAGTTTGCGTAAAACATATACAAGTTGTTGTTGGCATGTCGCCAATGCCCGTTTTGTGCTCTCAAGTCGCAGCACCTCAAGATAATATTTTATGTTATCCTTTATCTTAACTATTGTATCACAAACTTTGTTGAATGTGAACTTTATATTTTTTAAAAATTTTACAAAATTAATAAAAAATTGCTTAATTTTTTGCAGAATATTTTGTTTTTCCGCTGGTACATCAAACTCTGGAGTCTCGATATTCATCTCAATATCCAAATATACTTCTGTGTCCAACACTTCTTTCTCATCCACAATAAATTGTTCGGGAACTTCATCTTGTGCTGCCGCCTGAATTTCATTGTTGTGCTCTAATTTAGTTTTTGTTGATTCTTGCTTTTTATGCTTCCTTTTTCTTAGATTATCATAAATAGTAATACCAAAAATTTTTAGATAAACATGAAATTCCTGTTCTTGTCCTTTCTGAAACACACCCCATACTGACACGATATGCAAAAACCAGGAAAAATTCAGTTTTGCAGAAAATGTACTGTCATAATATCCGCCTTTTCCACAATAACGCACTGGCACAAACAAAACCAGCAACAATATAAAAACAATAAGTCCAAGAATAACAAGAAATGCAATTCCTACTATCTTTAGCACAGTCAAAAGTATCGATGCCATAAACTCCCCTTAATGATTAAAAAGTAATTTTACATTGTATGTTCCATTTTCTTGATAGACATCTTTAACCATATCTATCACCAAATCTACTGCTCCGCTATATCCAGTGGCAATACCAACAATATAGGGAGCATTTGCTTTTTTCTTATAGTATTTCTGTTTCAGTATACCACTGTGATAAATTTCCAGTAAATCCTTGTTTTTTGCAAGTGCAATAATATACACACAAGGTTGTGGTCTCCCTGTTCGCAACTTCCACATTACCTTCCCGCGTTTTTTATCCAATGATGGGCTAACATACAATTTTTTACTAAAACGCACCATTTTTTTTGCTCCTATATTTTAAAATAGACTCTCAAAGTTTGCTAATCCAATAGAATTATTCTATCATATCCTCCAAGATTTTACAAATCAAAAAAAGGTCAGAACTGACCTTCTTTTTGGTTGTTTTAACGAGGTTTTATCCATTGTTTGTTCTTCCGAAGATCCAGATACTCTTGATACGCCTGCTCTAAAATCTGTTTTTCATTAGAAAATTTTAGCAGGTGATATGCCTCATGATATTTGTAATACCCCGAATCAACAAAAAATTCTTCCCGTTGTGGTTTACTGTAATAATTATCCGCCATCATTAGATACCAATGGACTTCCTTCTCCACAATATCCTGAGGCACATTAAAGGTGTATTCACTTTTTCCAATATATTTCATGACAGTAGCTTTCACACCGGACTCCTCAAACACTTCGCGCAGAGCAGTCTCAACATGTTTTTCACCCATCTCGACAGTTCCTTTTGGCAAAACCCATCCCTCATACCTGTTTTTGAAATTCTTGTACAAAAGTAAAATTTTCCCCCTGAAAATGACTACACCGCCACAGCTTGTAGCTTGTATCATGTTTTTCCTCCTGTAGGGTACCTATACTAAAAATCTTTCATGCCGTCCATAATACTTATAATCTGACTTGTCTCATAAGGCTTTGTCACAAAATCCGCAGCACCCAGCTTAATTGCATCCAACATTTTATTTTTTTGTCCAGAAGCTGTCACCATAATAATTTTGGCATCTTCATCATACTCTTTAATCTTGACAAGAGTTTCCAATCCATCCATTACAGGCATAGTAATATCAAGTGTCACAAAGTCTGGATTCAGCTCACAATACTTTTCATATCCTTCCTGTCCATTCTCCGCTTCATCAACCACTTCATAGCCATTTTCAACAAGGATATGTCGAAGCATATACCTGGATGTTTTAGAATCATCTACTATTAAAACAGTACTCATATTTAACTCTCCTTATCCTCTAAAAATTTCAATCTGTATATTCTTATTCATATACTTCTAAAACTGCCTTAAAATAATATCCATTGGCATGAACAGGAATAATATATAACTTCTCATTGCTAACAAAAGGTCCTTCTACAGAATATTCCGGTGAATTCATATCAATCGAAAAATCATCATAACTTAAATTTGTAGCAAACAACCCATTCACACAATTAATAAATTCTCCCACATTATCCAATGCATCTTCATCTACTGTAGTATAAGTATCTTCTGTAAAGTAGTTGGCAATGGCAAGTAAACCATCATCAGGCGCACTTATGTAAACTTTCATATGCATATCACCCACTATCATTTGGCACGCATATTTTTCAAGCTGTAACGAACTTGCTGTGTATGCCTTCTCCAGATACATATCACTGTCTATCAATCGACGAACTGTCTGAACAAATGTGAGGATATACTCTTTAAGACGCTTGGACTTTAATGGAACGAATGCATCGACACATTGTTCTAGATCATCATGAATTAATGCATTCATCACAGTATCGCTGTACCCTCCAAGTTGTTGCAATTCATTCAGACATGGGTTAATCTGCTCTAAACTAAGCATTTCTTTATCCAACAGACTTTGCATAAACTTCATAAACGTATTAGACTGATAGGACAGTATCTCATCCAATTTATCGTCTGTAATATATCCGGCCTCCACAGCAGTCTCGCCAAAACGTTCGTTATTTTTATCTATTCGTTCCAGAAGCTCTCGTGTAGCTGCAGCTGTGAGCACTTTATTGATTACTGCCACGGTCTCCACCTCAGCCTTAAACTCTTTTTGGACAGGAAGCAATTCATCAAGCTGTTCCTGTGTTATCATTTGTTTGTTTACCAAATAGTTTCCAAATAAACGGTTGATCATTTTTCGACTCCCTTCTATTAATACTCAATTTGTCGTTGCACAAATTATACCTATATTCTAATATACACCTTTTTACAAAAAATTACAAAGAATTATTTGAATTTTTATTAAAAACTGTAACAATTCAACCTTGGATTTCCTGTTACAAGCATTAAACCATACATAATCGCTTCGCACTGACTTGATACATCCACTCACTACACTATTTCATGAACCTTGTAGCAAATATAAAGTTCTGTGTTAAACGATAACGAACAAATCAGAAACTATTTATTATTTCTCTTTGTAGTATTGTTCCAGAATCCTTCTCGCCACAGGAACAGCATACTCTCCACCAGAACCGGCACCTTCCATAATAACTGTAATCTGAAGTGGTTGCTCGGTATTGTAAGTATACCCTGTAAACCATGCATGGGAATCAGACTCCTTATTATATTCCGCAGAGCCCGTCTTTCCCGCCGCACCAAACAGTTGACTTTCAAGACGTATCCCTGTCCCCTCAGCGACAACTGCGGTCATCATCTCCTGCAACGCTGCCGCTTCCTGCTGGGTAATCTGCTGCCCCAATGATTTGGGCGTATACTGTTTAATCACATTTCCATCTGGAGTTTCAATATGGTCTATCATATATGGCATCATCATTTCCCCATTGTTTGCAATTGTTGCAGTGACCATAGCCATCAAAAGCGGTGTAATCTGTGATGTTCCTTGGCCAATGGCTGTCTGCAACATCATATTATCATTCTGTGTAATCTTATCGGAGATACTACTGCTTTTTGTAAGAAAATCTACTGGAAGATCTCGATTAAAATATAAGCTGTATAACGTCTTCTCAAATTTTTTCCTGTTAATTTCCAAACCAATACTTGCAAAAGCAGAATTACAAGACTTTGCAAACGCCGTTTTTAAATCAATTGTCCCATGACTCGTATTATGGAAACAGCGAATGGTATAATCACCTTTTGTAAACTTTCCTGTACACTGAAACTGATACTCTTTATAAGAGTTAGGGTTTTCTCGAATATACTCCAAAACTGTAAGAATCTTAAATGTTGACCCTGGCGGATACATACCTTGCGTGACTCTATTTAATAATACAGAGCTTGTTGTATCCTCAATAATATCATCCCAAATCTCTTGAATCGTATTGGGATCAAAATCTGGTTTGGATACCATTGCAAGAATTTTTCCTGTTGCTGGTTCTGTAATAACCACTGCCCCATCATACAATCCCAAAGCTTCATACGCAATTTTCTGCAACTTTGCATCAAATGTAGTAATAACAGTATTTCCCATATGTTTTTCGCCTGCCAAGTCATTCTGAAGTTTATCGTTGAGTGAGACATTGGAAGATACTAGAAACATATTCGCACTTTGTTCTATACCCATTCGTCCATTCGACGCATATCCTATTGCATGTGCAAAAATCTTATCAAAAGGATAACGACGTTCATCTGTATCAATATCTGTCGTCGCCAACACTTCCCCATCCGCAGATAAAATATCTCCGCGTATTGTCTGTGCCGCCAAAAGATCCTGCCGTTTTGTATTGTAAACGTTATTGATAACCTGTGGGCTATCAAAATGTACATAATGAATCAGATAACCGCTAATCGCCACAAAAAGTCCTGCAAAAACTCCTGCTGCAAGATTCATATAAAGTTTTTGGAACCGTAAAGCCTCCCCACTATCTGTATCGCTAGTACCTTCCACATCACCATATTTCTGCGCATCATACAACGCTTGATTGATATATAGTCCTTGTATTACAGAAAACATCATCAATGTCGCCAACACAGAACTTCCACCATAACTAATCAATGGCAAAGTCACACCTGTAAGTGGTATAAATTTACTATTTCCGCCAATTGTAAGAAATAATTGCACGATATAAATTAACCCAAGCCCATACACCATATACTTTGCAAAAACCATGCGACAAGAATGTGCAATACGAACAATCTCCAAAAACAAGTTAACACAAACCGCAATTAAACAAATACCAAAGATAACACCTAATTCCTCACAGATAGCTGAAAAAATAAAATCCTGTTCCACATAAGGAATTGAGCTAGGAGTCCCCGCATCAATTCCCATACCAAACCAACCACCAGTTCCAATGCCAAACAAAGATTGTGCGATCTGGTAACCAGTGGCATTGATGTCTGTCCATGGGTTTAACCATGCTGCAACGCGCACGCGCACATGAGAAAACATTAAATAAGATATATATGCGGCAGCAGCTCCTCCCAGAAATCCTGCTATCAAATATTTTAATTTATGTGTGGACACATACAATAATACAATATAAGTGATAAAATAAATTAAAGCACCACCCAGATCTTTCGACGCTGTCAGAATTAAAACATGGATTGCTGCCAATATAGCAGAAAGTAAAATATGACCAAAATGTTTTGCTCTTGATAAGATTGATGCGATAAACAGTACATAGATAATCTTGACAAACTCCGACGGCTGAAACGATAATCCCAAAATAGAAAACGATAACTTAGAACCATTTGTTATGCTTCCTCTAATTAATACAATCCCCAATATCACAATACCAACCGCTGCAAAAAGTAGTTCAAACCAAAAATCAAAACGCTTTATCATCGAAAAATACTTCATAAAAGCCGGAATAATTAGCGCTATCACAAGAGACACTGACACAATTGTAAGCTGCCGGATAGAGCGTGTGAGCGATAACCGTGTTAAAATCACAAAACTAACAGACAAAAAGAGTGCTATATGATTCTGTATCAATCTATCTGCCTTTGGATAAATCACGCGCATCAAAACCAGAAACGCAAACACAATAATTATCTGAAATAGAGGCAAGAAAAGATATGTAAAATCTTTTCTTGAGGAAAGCAAGACAAGACTCCCTATTGTATGATTGATAAAAATCATAATGTATTGCAGAACAAAAACAAAGCCCTTGCGTTCCCTATCATCACGCCAGAGGATAATATAACTGGTAACTGTATACAGCACCACATTTACAGCTATGATATATTTTGATAATTCGATCACTGCTCTCAGCATTTTATTCTACTCCACGTTTATAATGTCCATTTGTAAATTCCTCGAACGGGAATTTTGCAATTTTATCTGTGTTCGGAGAAGTCATTTGACCTAGATAATATTCAATTACTGCTTTTGTTTGTCGCTTATCTTCAATTGAAAAATCAAGCCGCAATACTTGGTAATTTTTTTGAAGAATCTGTGTAAGCTGTTTATGGAGGGACAATGGAACCGTATTATAAAGGATATTGTAACAGTGTATACAATTTTGCACGATTGTAATATCATTCTGATAACGGTCCATCAAATGATATCTATTATCTGTATCTGTGTTATTCTTTATACAATGTTCCAAGGTTTTCTTTACACAATTTGCAGAAAACATCAATGGCAAAAAACCATACAAAACAATTCCAACATTGCTACTTGCAGTAAGTTTCTCCAGCTCTTTCCGATTCAATTCTAAAGGAAGTGTAACTTGTGCGCACTGTTTCGACAAAAATTCAAGCGCAGTATTGTTCCACACATACAAAGTATAGTCAGCATAAACCGCTCCCATATACTCTATTGTGTCAAGCCATTCAAGCTCCTCAAAATTTCTAACCATCACACCACAAAACTGACCGCTTGCAATCAACGCTTTATATATTGTTCTATAAGAATAAGACCGCTTGCGAAATAGATAAGGCAAGACAAGAACATATTCTTTTTCAGGCAGAAAATAATTTTTAGGCAGCGTTTCTTTTAATAACAAGTCCGCATCCACATAAATTCTGCGTATCCCACAAAAACTATTTGCTACCAAAAGTTGTTCTGTTGTCGCAACAAGCACACATAAAAGATTTGTCTCTTGTTTAGAAACATTAGCACTGCGACGTAATGCTTCTGGACGATACTGTCCCTTATTTGTCGATTTTAATCTATCACAACACTGTCTCTCCAATTCAGAACACGCCGCTCGTCGAAGTTCATTAAGTGCCTTAACTGGTAAGAACGATTCCTTGTCTATATCAATTGTAAATTTCGTAAGCGCAAAAGAAGTATCCCCCAATTTACTAAATTTCTGTAAAATATCTTCTTCTGTAAGGGGTCTGTTAAGTGCAGGACTAACCAAATCCCCCTTTACTAGCACAGATGTCTCTCCTTGTGAGAATGTCAATTCTGCAGGTTCTCCCACGTGAATTTTTGCACTTCCAGTGATTGGCAACAGAATATTCTGGGAAAGATATTTTTCTCGAACAGTATCAATAACATCCTGTGCACTGCCAGAATAACCGGGTTCCTTTAATGTAATCATAGATTTATCGTTGTGTTTGTGATAATATCCATCGCAAGTGTCTGAGCGTATATACAATCCTCGTAGACTCTGCTCATCTTTTGTAGATACCTTGTAAGGTTTATTTGGATTTTCCAGATACAAGTCCAAATATTTTCTATAGATGGCTGTTACCCCAGCAACATATTCTGGACTTTTCATGCGTCCTTCAATCTTAAAAGAATCCACTCCTGCCTGTATTAATTCAGGCAGCATTGGCAACGTATACAGATCCTTTAAGCTAAGCGGATACTGTTTCTTTCCCCTATTGTCTGTATAGGGCAAACGGCATGGTCCTGCACACCGTCCACGATTTCCACTCCTGCTCCCTAAAATCGAGCTAAAGAGGCACTGACCAGAGTAAGCATAACACATTGCGCCATGCACAAAACATTCCACTTCCAAACCTGTCTTTTCTTTGATATCGCGGATTTCATCAAGAGAAAGTTCCCTTGCTGGCACAACACGGCATACTCCAAGCTTTTTCAGATATGCAGCGCCATAAATTCCAGTGATGGTCATCTGCGTACTTGCATGCAATTCCAATTTAGGAAAATTTTCACGGAGACATTGCAACACCCCCATATCCTGAATAATAACACCATCCAGACCAGACGCATACAATGGTTGTATATATGGGATAAGATTAGCAAACTCCTGTTCTTTTACTAATGTATTAACTGTCAGATAAATCTTTCTGCCAAACAAATGAGCAATTCGCAAAGCTTTCTGAAGTTCCTCCACTGTAAAATTACTCGCATAAGCACGCGCACCATACTGCCCACCGGCAAGATACACTGCGTCAGCACCAGCGTTCACCGCTGCTCTAAAACAAGCAAAGTCACCTGCTGGTGCCAACAGTTCCACTTTTTTAATACTCATAATCTCATCCTTTTTCAAACAATTGTCATGCAGTCCGAAATAAACAATACATTGCAGATGTCGCATGATGCTCATTTTCTTATTAAATATGAGCAATCAGACCATACTATATTGCCCGATTGCTCAATCTTATTTTTTGTATTCTTTAAGCTCTGTCTCAAGGCGAATGATCTGTTTGGAATTTTCATTTAACGTTTCATTTGCTTCTTTCAGAGCCTTTGACACATTGTCAAGTTTAATCTGTGTAGCAATTAATTCATGCTTCAGATCATAGAGCTCATTATCTTTTGCCTTTAAATCTTGTTCTAAAAGGTCAATCTGTTTCTTTGCCTTAAAATAATCATCAGCAATATTTAATTGAACAAGCATATTCTGCTTTTCAACAGATTGTCTTTTATAACTGTCCAGCTTCGCGTACTCATTCACTTTATTGTTAATATAAGATGCAACCTTCTGTAAATACTCGACGCTTTCATTACCACTAACCGTCAGTACCTTTCCCCCGATAATAACCTCTGTATCTGTTCTGGCAGACATAATCTTGCCTCCTTCTTTTATCTGTTTGAACTACCCATTGACTTTAAATAATGGGCTTTCTGCTTCATCGCCCTCGTAACCAAACTCGTTTGGTTTACCACTCCTTAAAAAATTTCTGATATGCACAATCGTGTTATAAACTGTATTCGTCAATGCAAATCTATCCATCTTTTTGAGGCATTCATATTTTTCTTTAATATTCTGATGCAGAAATTATTATAGTTTATTCTACTAACAGGCTTTTTTCTCTTTCAAGATAAAAAACACCCTTAAAAAACTATTCTGAAATAATTTGGTGTAATATAAATGTTTCTCTGTAAAGAAGAAAATCGCAAGCGCAGCAAACTACGTCAAGATTTTCTGATGAAACAGATGCGCATTTAGAATTGACAAATTATTTGTTAACAGTTCCTAACTATGATTATAAATTATATCAGATTATTCCGGCATTTCAAGTCCAAAATGACGATATGTAAGCTCTGATACTATTCTTCCGCGTGGTGTGCGTGTTATAAAACCATTTTTTATGAGATATGGTTCATACACATCTTCGATAGTGCCACTGTCCTCTCCAATTGCAGCAGATAATGTATCCAGTCCAACTGGTCCGCCATTAAATCGGTCAATCATTGTCATCAAAATTAATCTGTCTGTTTGGTCCAATCCAAGTTTATCGACATCCAACATATCAAGTGCTGTATTTGCAGCCTGCAATGTTATTCGACCATCATATTTTACCTGTGCAAAATCTCTGACTCTGCGCAACATACGATTCGCAAGACGTGGTGTGCCACGGCTTCTCCTTGCCAACTCCAACGCGCCCTGCTCATCAATCTGCACATTCAATATCCGCGCGGAATGTTGAATAATGAGTTTTAATTCCTCAACAGAATAAAATTCAAGATGCTGAATCACACCAAATCTGTCCCGCAATGGCGCTGTTAAAAGTCCCGCTCTAGTAGTGGCACCAATTAATGTAAACCGTGGCAAATCAAGCCGCACAGACCTTGCAGATGTTCCTTTTCCAATCATGATATCAATCACAAAATCTTCCATTGCAGGATATAATACTTCTTCTACTTGCCGATTGAGTCGATGAATCTCATCAATAAATAAAATATCCCCTTCTTGCAATGCATTCAATATCGAAGCCATATCTCCCGGCTTTTCAATTGCAGGACCACTTGTCACTTTAATATGAACTCCCATTTCATTTGCAATAATCCCCGCAAGTGTTGTTTTGCCAAGGCCAGGAGGTCCATAAAAGAGCACATGATCCAGAGAATCGCTCCGCTGTCTTGCAGCCTCAATATAAATTTTTAAAATTTCCTTTGCCTTTTTTTGGCCAATATATTCTTTTAGATATTGTGGACGCAAACTTCCTTCAATTTTGATATCCTCGTCCAAAAGCTTTGTCTCAATCACCCTGGCTGCCATATGAACCCTCCAAACACTTTAAAATGTACTGATTATTTTCAGGGCTTGTTTTAATATTGCTCCTGAATCCATATTCTCTGTAATCACAATCTGATTGATCGCCTTAAATGCCTCCGCGGGAGTATACCCCAATGAAACTAATGCTTCTGCTGCCTCATTCTTTGCGCTAGAATCCGGCTGTACGTCGCCCGCAAGCATCTGCTCTGTTGTGTCTACATATATAAGTTGTACTTTGTCTTTCAGCTCAAGAATAATTCTCTCTGCGGACTTATTTCCAATTCCAGGTGCCTTAGAGATTGCTTTAGAATCCCCTGAAAGAATGGCAAACCGAAGATCTTCTGCACTCATTGCAGACAGAATGCTCAATGCTCCCTTGGGACCGATCCCATTTACTGCAATCAATTTCTTATATATTTCCAAATCATCTTTTGATAGAAAACCAAACAAATGAAATGCATCTTCCCGCACACTCGTATAAGTATATATTTTTATTGTTGCCCCAATTCCTGGCAGACGCTGTGCCACGCTAAGTGGTATCCTAATATTATAGCCTATATTATTGCACTCCAATACCAAGTTGTCATCAGTAATATCTACAATCTCACCTTTCATATATGCATACATATTTCCACCTCGCTTGCATTTATCGTAAACACAAATATAATTGCGCTCAAATACAATTTGCACTTACTATAGTCATTATAACACAACTTGTCCAAAAAAGAAAGGAGAAAAAGAAACGTATGTTTTCTCTTTCTCCCTTCTGTATTTTTGACTAATTGTTTATAAATTTGTCCTCTTCATTATTCCAACTATAAAGCTTTCTGATTTCTTCTCCAATCTTCTCTGAAGGATGCTCTGCTGCAAGCTTACGCATTGCCTTAAAATGTACTTGACGTCCTGCAGGAGACATATCTAAAAGAAACTCTTTTGCGAAAGAACCATCCTGAATATCCGAAAGAATCTTCTTCATTGTCTTCTTTGTTTCTTCTGTAATCAGCTTTGGTCCAGTAATATAATCGCCGTACTCTGCTGTGTTAGAAATAGAATATCGCATTCCTGCAAAACCTGACTGATAAATTAAATCTACAATCAGCTTCATCTCGTGAATACACTCAAAATAAGCGTTTCTCGGATCATATCCTGC